>JAABUL010000669.1_pt1 | contig 72055 bp, 69 predicted proteins | sample 5559151 | NCBI WGS metagenome assembly JAABUL01 (sample SAMN10711876, study PRJNA513368) | rock metagenome | isolation source: Antarctica rocks | place: Antarctica: Victoria Land, Pudding Butte sud | reverse complement strand
GGCCTCGGTGTTACCGAGCTTGGTCTTGGTCTGGCCCTCGAACTGCGGGTTGGCCAGCTTGATCGACACGATGGCGGCCAGGCCCTCACGGATGTCGTCACCGGTCAGCCGGTCGTCCTTCTCCCGGACCAGCTTCTTGTCCACCGCGTAGTTGTTGACCACGGTGGTCAGCGCGGCCCGGAAGCCCTCCTCGTGCGTGCCGCCCTCGTGGGTATTGATCGTGTTGGCGAAGGTGTAGACCGACTCCGCGTAGGTGGCGTTCCACTGCATCGCCACCTCGACCGCGATGCCGTCGCCGTCGACGTTGAAGCCGATCACCGATCTGTGCAGCGGCTCCTTGGTCGCGTTGAGGTGCCGGACGAAGTCCTCGATGCCGCCCTTGTACATCCAGGTGACGTCGGTCGGCGTCTCCTCGCGCTCGTCGCGCATGCTGATCGTCAGCCCGCGGTTGAGGAACGCCATCTCCTGCAGCCGGCGGGACAGCGTCTCAAAGGAATAGGTCGTGGTCTCGAAGATCGTGTCGTCGGCCCAGAAGGTCACCGTCGTGCCGGTGGCCCGGGTCTCGGCCCCGCGGTGCAGCGGCTCGGCCGGGCGGCTGATCACGTAGGGCTGGCTCCAGACGTAGCCGTTGCGCTTGATGATCACCTCGAGGCGCTTGGACAGCGCGTTGACCACCGAGAGGCCGACCCCGTGCAGGCCACCGGAGACGGCGTAGGAGTTGCCGTCGAACTTCCCGCCGGCGTGCAGGGTGGTGAGCACCACCTCGATCGCCGGCCGCTTCTCGACCGGGTGCCGGTCGACCGGGATCCCGCGGCCATTGTCGACCACCCGCACGCCGCCGTCGGCCAGCAGGGTGACCTCGATCCGGTCGCAGTAGCCGGCCAGCGCCTCATCGACGGCGTTGTCGACCACCTCGGTGACCAGGTGGTGCAGGCCGCGCTCACCGGTCGACCCGATGTACATCCCGGGCCGCTTGCGGACCGCCTCCAGCCCCTCGAGGACGGTGATGGAGCTGGCGCTGTAGTCGTCGATCTGGTTCCTCGGGGCCACGACGCTGCTCTCCCCTGCCCTGGGCAGGTGCCGATGGGAAGGCGTGCACTCTAGGGCCGGCTGAGCGGCTGGCACACCCGCGATCTTTCTCCCAGCATACCGGTGGGAGGCGACAGAAGGTGGCATTGAAGCGGCCTGGGGACAACCCTGCCGCGCTGACCCCGCCTCACTCGCATCCCCCCACGCGGAAGCGGCTCAGCGTGGCGCCCCGGACGCCCTCAGCCGTACGTGTCGCGGGGCCCACGACCCGAGACGTGCCGGTTGCCCTTGCGCCAGCTGGGAGCCGTCGGCCCGTGCACCCGGATGGCCGTCACCACGCCCGGACCGAGCTCCCGGGTCAGGGTGGCCTGGATGCGACCGGCCAGCAGCCGCAGCTGGGTCGCCCACGCCGTGGACTCGGCCACCACCACGAGCTCACCGGCCCGCAGGGACGCCGGCTGGCAGTGGGCAGCGATGTCGGCCCCAACCAGGGTGTCCCAGCGTCCCATCACGCTGGCGTCGGCCGCGGTTTGCTCCCAGCCGCGGTCGCTGACCAGGCGGTCGACCAGGTCGGCGAGCAGCGCCGGGTCACCGGGATCGGGTCCCGGGCCGGTGAAGCCGCCGCGGGGCCGGCCGGTCTGCGCCGAGCGCCGGGGCACCGGCCGCCGCCGGGCCGCCGCCCGGGCGGCGTCCAGGGCGGCCCGGGCCAGGTCGGGGCCAGACGGCTCGTCCTCAGCAGACACGCCGCACCTCACCGCCCGCCACGTCGAAGCGGGCCCCCTGCAGGCGCTCCGGCACGTCGGCGGCCACCGCCGCGGTGACCAGCAGCTGCTCCGCGCCGGCCACCAGGCCGGCCAGCCGCTCGCGGCGCCGGCTGTCGAGCTCGGCGAAGACGTCGTCGAGGATCAGCACCGGCTCGCCGCCATCGGCACACAGCAGGTCGTAGGACGCCAGCCGCAGCGCGAGCGCGTAGGACCACGACTCGCCCTGGCTGGCGTAGCCCCGGGCCGGGAAGGCGCCGAGAGACAGCTGGAGCTCATCGCGGTGCGGCCCGACCAGCGACACCCCACGCTCGACCTCGTGCCCGCGCACCCGGGCCAGCTCGGCCAGCATGGCGGCGGCGAGCACGTCCCGATCGGCGGCCTGCTGGTCGAAAGCGACGTCGAGGTCGTCGCCCAGCGAGCAGCGGTAGTCGATGGTCGCCGGCCCGGAGCCGTCGGCGACCGCGTCATAGGCCTTGTCGACCAGCGGCCGCAAGGACTCGACAAGGTCCAGGCGGCCGGCCAGGAGCTCCGAGCCGTAGCGGGCGAGGTGGCCGTCCCAGACGTCGAGCGTGCGCAGGTCACCGGCCGCGCCGGCCCGCCGCGCCGCGCCGGCCGTCTTGAGCAGGGCGTTGCGCTGCTTGAGCACCCGGTCGTAGTCGGCGCGTACGCCGGCATAGCGCGGCGAACGGGCCACCAGCAGCTCGTCGAGGAAGCGCCGGCGCTCGCTCGGGTCGCCCTTGACCAGCGCCAGGTCTTCGGGCGCGAACAGCACGGTACGCAGCACGCCGAGCACCTCGCGGGGCCGCGGCACCGGAGCACGACCTAAGCGGGCCCGGTTGGCGCGACCGGGGCAGATCTCGATCTCGACCAGCAACTCGCGACCGTCGCGGACCACCACGGTCCGGATCACCGCTCGCTCGGCCCCCTGGCGCACCAGCGGGGCATCGGCGGCCACCCGGTGACTGCCCAGCGTGGCGATGTAGCCAAGCGCCTCGGCCAGATTGGTCTTGCCCTGCCCGTTCGGCCCGACCAGCACCGATGTCCCCGGCTCGAACTCGACCGCTACTTCTCGGTAGCTGCGGAAGTCGACCAGGGACAGGTGCCGGACGTGCACGTCAGCGGGCGCCCGGGGGCTGCTCGCGACCCGTGCCGGTCGCCGGCTCCTGGACGGCGCCGGTGGGCAGGCCGGATTCGATGTCCTTGTCGGTCGAGCCCTTGCTGGAGGTGATCGCATGCCCGCCGAACTGGTTGCGCAGGGCGGCCACGACCTTCATCGCCGGCGAGTCCACCTGACGGGAGGAGAACCGCGCGAAGAGCGCCGCGGTGATCACCGGCATGGGCACCGCATTGTCGATCGCCGCCTGCACCGTCCAGCGTCCCTCGCCGGAGTCCTCGGCGAAGCCCTTGAGCTCCGAGAGGTCGTCGTCGACGTCGAGGGCCCGGATCAACAGGTCGAGTAGCCAGGACCGGATGACGGTCCCCTGCTCCCAGCTCTTGAAGACCTCGGGGACGTTGGTCACCACGTGGGTGGCGGTCAGCAGCTCGTAGCCCTCGGCGTAGGCCTGCATCAGGCCGTATTCGATGCCGTTGTGCACCATTTTGGCGAAGTGGCCGGCGCCGACCGGGCCGGCGTGGACGTAGCCGAAGTCGCCCTCGGGCTTGAGCACGTCGAACGCCGGCTTGACCTGCGCCACGTGATCTTCCTCGCCGCCGCACATGAGCGCGTATCCCTCGGTGAGGCCCCAGACGCCGCCGCTGACCCCGCAGTCGACGAACCCGATGTCCATTTTCGCCAGCACCTCGGCGTGGTCGCGGTCGTCGGTGTACTTGCTGTTGCCGCCGTCGACCACCACATCGCCGGCCTCCATCAGCTCGGCGAGCTCGGCGATGGTCGCCCGGGTCGGCTCCCCGGCCGGCACCATCACCCACACCGTACGGGGGGCCGACAGCTTCTCGACCAGCGACTTGAGGCTGTCGACGTCGGTGAGGTCCGGCGAGCGGTCGTAGCCCACGACGGTGACGCCGCCCTTGCGCAACCGCTCGCGCATGTTGCCGCCCATCTTGCCCAACCCGATCAGACCGATCTCCACGTTGCCGCCTCCGTTAGCCGATTCCGGTCATCTGTGTGCCGCAGTTCCCGCAGTGTGGCCCATAACTCCTCAGCCCGACAGGCGCACCGGCATCAGCAGGTAGCGGTAGTCGGTGCCGCCCTCCTTGCCGGTGAGCACGGCCGGCTTGGTCGAGGAGGTGAAGGACAGCCGTGCGGTGTCCGAGTCGATCGCGCTGAGGCCGTCGAGCAGGAACGAGGGATTGAAGGCGATCGTCAGCTCCTCGCCCTCGAAGCTCGACTCCAGCGACTCCGACGCCTGCGCCTCGTCGGCGCCACCGGCCTCCAACACCACCTCACCGGCACCGAATCTCAACCGCACCGGCGTATTGCGCTCAGCCACCAGGGCGACCCGCTTTACCGCCTCGGTCAGCGCGGCCGCCGGCACCTCGGCCACCGCGGCGTGCTCGGCCGGCAGCAGCGAGCGGTACTTGGGAAACTCGCCGTCCAGCAGCCGGGTGGTCGCCCGGCGGCCGGCGCCGGTAAAACCGATCATGCCCTCACCGGTCGCCCCGGTGGCCAGCGACAGCGTGACCTCGGCACCAGCCGCCATGCTCTTGGCCGTGTCGGCCAGCGTGCGGGCCGGCACCAGGGCGGTCACCGACACCGCCGGCTGCTCGGGCCGCCAGGACAATTCGCGCATAGCGAGCCGGTAACGGTCGGTGGCGGCCATCGTGATCCGGTCACCCTCGATCTCGAAGCGGACGCCGGTCAGGACCGGAAGGGTGTCGTCGCGGCCCGCCGCCAACGCGACCTGAGCGACGGCGGAGGCGAAGACGTCGCTCTCCAGGGCGCCGGCGGTCGGCGGCATGGCGGGCAGCGAGGGGTAGTCCTCGACCGGCATCACCGGGAGGGTGAACCGCGCTGATCCGCAGGTCAGCGAGACGCGGGTCCCCGAAGCCTCCAACTGCACCGGATGGGACGGCAGGGAGCGGGTGATCTCGGCGAGCAGCCGGCCACTGACCAGCGCCCGGCCGGCCGAATCGGAGTCCACGTCGATCCCGACCTGAGTTGACACCTCGTAATCGAAGCCGGACACCGACAGCCGCTGCCCGTCGACCTCGAGCAGCACCCCGGCCAGCACAGGCACCGGCGGCCGGGTCGGCAGGCTCCGCGCCGTCCAGGCCACCGCATCGGCCAAAGCCTCGCGTTCGACTCGGAACTTCATGCTCGGCCTCCACTCGGCGGGGCGGGTCTGCCACTTATCCCCAGTCCGGCGCCCCCACTGCCGTTGCTGGAGTTTTCTGCAGAATTGAACTCTTTCGTCGTCGTACTAGGTGCTGTGCGCACTGGGGACAACCTACGTCCGGCCAGGTCACCCGCATGTTGGGGTTGTGCGTAGACAGTGGACCGAGGGTGTGACAGGAACCCCGCACAGGTGTGCCCGCCGGCGCTGTCCACCGGTGGTGCACCGCCTACGGCCCGTGTCAACAGGACCGTCCCCAACCTGTGCACTACCGGCGGGGGGCGCTGTTGGTGCGCTGCTTGATCCGGTTGGTCAGCTCGGTGACCTGGTTGTAGATCGATCGCCGCTCGGCCATCAACGACCTGATCTTGCGGTCGGCGTGCATCACCGTGGTGTGGTCCCGGCCGCCGAAGGTCTGCCCGATCTTGGGCAGCGACAGGTCGGTGAGCTCGCGGCACAGGTACATCGCGATCTGCCGCGCGTTGACCAGGACCCGGCTGCGTGAGGTGCCGCAGAGGTCGTCCAGGGTCAGGCTGAAGTACTCCGCAGTGGCCGCCATGATCGCCGCCGAGCTGATCTCGTGGCTCCCCGAGTCGGGGATGAGATCTTTCAGCACGACCTCGGCCAGAGCCAGGTCGACGGTCTGCCGATTCAGGCTGGCAAAAGCGGTGACCCGGATCAAGGCACCCTCGAGCTCCCGAATATTGCTCTGGATCTTGCTGGCAATGAATTCCAGGACCTCGGGCGGGGCGGCGAGACGCTCCTGCACCGCCTTTTTGCGCAGAATGGCGATCCGGGTCTCCAGATCCGGTGGCTGGATGTCGGTGATCAACCCCCACTCGAACCGCGTACGCAGCCGGTCCTCCAGCGTCGACAGCTGCTTGGGCGGGCGGTCGGAGCTGATCACTATCTGCTTGTTGGCGTTGTGCAGCGTGTTGAACGTATGGAAGAACTCTTCCTGCGTGCGCTCCTTGTTCTCCAAGAATTGGATGTCATCGACCAGGAGCACGTCGACGTCGCGGTAACGCCGCTGGAATACCGAGGCCTTATCGTCGCGCAGGGAATTGATGAAGTCGTTGGTAAACTCCTCCGAGCTCACATAACGCACCCGCAGGCCGGTGAACAAATTCTGCGCGTAATGACCGATGGCGTGCAGCAAATGGGTCTTGCCCAATCCCGATTCGCCGTAGATGAACAACGGGTTGTAGGCCTTGGCCGGCGCCTCGGCGACGGCGACCGCTGCGGCATGGGCGAACCGGTTGCTGGAGCCGATGACGAAGGTCTCGAACATGTACTTGGGGTTGAGCCGGGCCGGTTCGGTGGCGCGGTGGCCACGCCGGCGGTCCAGCTGGTAGACGTCGGCGCGCTGCAGCTCAGCGGCGGTCTCCTCGGCCAGGTCGGGCTCGGTCGGCTCGGCATCGCTGGACTCGACCGTGATGGCCAGCCGGATGTCGTGGCCCAGCTGGCTGGCCAGCGCGCTGGTGATCAGTGTCCGCAGCCGGGTCTCGAGCACATCCCGGGCGAACTCGTCCGGAGCGGCGAGCAGCAACGTGCCGTCGACCAAAGTCAGCGGCCGGGTGACCCGCATGAACGCCCGCTGTTGTGAGCTCACCGCCCGATCGGTCAGGCTCTCCAAGGTGCGGCGCCAAACGGTCTGCAGGTCCACCTGATCGCTGATGTCGTCGGACAACGCCACTCCTTCGGGTCGAACACGGCGCGCAATATCCACACGACTGTCCACAGCCTGTGCATCAACGCTGAGTCTCGGGTGGAACCGCAAGCCGCATCGCCCGTCGCGGCCGGTCGCCGGGGTGGCGGCCGGGCCGTCGGTCGGGCAAGAGGGAAGGACCGGCGAAGACGGAACGCTAACAGCGTCGGGGGACCTCGGACAAGCCGTTGTCCACACCCGATTCGGGTGATCTGCGGCTTATCGGCGTGTCATGGGCCGGGCGTGTTTGACCGAGCTTCTGCTGCGCCCGTACCCTCAGAGGGGTCTATGCCTGGTGAACGCGGCGCGCGGCGCCGGGTCCGCCCCCGTCCATCGGAGAAATCAGACCCGTGAGCAAGCGCACCTTCCAGCCCAACAATCGCCGCCGGGCCAAGACGCACGGCTTCCGACTGCGCATGCGCACCCGAGCCGGCCGAGCCGTAGTGGCCGCTCGTCGACTCAAGGGTCGCAAGCGGCTCTCGGCCTGACCCGCCGGCTGTGCTCCCGACAGCCGCGCGCCTCCGCCGCCGTGAGGATTTTGCGATGACGGTGCGTCGCGGCCGGCGGGCGACTCGGGGCAGCCTCGTCGTCTCCTTGTTGGCCGCTCCGCCCGACCCGTCCACGGTGTGCCCGCCGGCGGGCCCGCTGGTGGGTTTCGCGGTCAGCCGGGCGGTCGGCGGGTCGGTCGTCCGGCACCGGGTGTCGCGCCGGCTGCGCCATCTCATGCGCGACCGCCTCGACCGGCTGCCGGCCGGCAGCCGGCTTGTCGTCCGGGCCCTGCCCGCGGCGCCCGGCCGCAGCCACGCCGGGCTCGCCGGTGACCTGGACGCCGCGCTGGATCGACTGCTCTCGGACCGCCGATGATTCGCGCCCGACCCACCCGACCCACCCCCGTCTCCGGGCCGCTGGCGGCGCTGCTGAGCTGGCCGATCCAGGCGTATCGCCGGTGGCTGAGCCCCGTTCTGCCGGCTCGCTGCCGGTACCTGCCGACCTGCAGCGACTACGCCGTACAGGCGCTTCGTCAGCGCGGCGCCGTGCTCGGCTCGGCTCTCGCGGTGTGGCGGATCCTGCGCTGTCATCCGCTGGCCGCCGGCGGGTACGACCCCGTGCCGCCAGGTAGGGCGGGCGCAGACCGGCGGAACTGTCCGGCCGCCTCGTCCGTACAGTGTGCGACACCGCCTTCAGGAGTTCTTCGTTGAGTTTCCATCTGGACTTTCTCTACACGGCCATCTCATGGGTGCTGCTGCGCTGGCACGACCTATGGGGACTGGCCTTCGGCAAGGACGCCGACATCTCGTGGGTGCTGTCGATCATCTTCCTGGTGATCACGATCCGGCTGATCCTGTTCCCCCTGTTCGTCAAGCAGATCCACTCCCAGCGCAAGATGCAGGAGCTCCAGCCCAAGCTCAAGGCGCTGCAGACCAAGCACAAGGGCGACAAGGAGACGCTGCAGCGCGAGATGATGGCGCTGTACAAGGAAAACGGCGCCAACCCGGTCGCCGGTTGCCTGCCGATCTTTTTGCAAGCGCCGGTCTTCCTCTCGCTGTATCACGTACTCAAGCGCCTCGACCCGACCAAGGATCGCAACGAGGCGGCCAAGACGCTCTACTCCTGGACCGCACACGAGTTCGACAGTGCGACCCGGGCCAAGATCTTCGGGGCGCCGATCTCAGCGCACCTCTCCTCCTCAGCGCAGTCGCTGGCGAAACTGGGAGCGTCGGCGACGACGGTCAAAATCGTCGCCGTCGTGCTCATCGCGATCATGGTCGTCACGACCTACATCACCCAGCGCCAGCTGATGGCCAAGCAGGCCGCCACCGGCACCGCCGCCGACCCCCAGCAGCAGATGATCCAGCGCGTCATGCTGTACGGGATCCCGGCGTCACTGCTCGTTTCCGGATCACTGTTCCCGCTCGGCGTCGTCTTGTACTGGTGCACCACGAACGTGTGGTCGATGGGGCAGCAGTTCTACGTACTCAAGCGAATGCCCCAGCCCGGCGCTCCGGCCGTGGCTCCCAGCGCAGCGGTCGCCGACGCCCGGGCCGTGGCCCCCAGGCCGGGCGCCAAGCCGACGAAGCCGACCGCCCGTCCGGTGAGTAAGCCACCGGCTGCCACCCGGACCGTCACCGAGCCGGTGACCGAGCCGGCAGTCACTCCGTCGGCCGACGGCCAGGGCTCCCACTCGCACGGATCGTCGGCGATGCAGCCGGTGGTGACTCCCAAGGCCGCGCCGACCAAGTCGGGGACGCGCCCACCCACCAACCGGGCCAAGAACCGCCGGGGCGGACGCCGCTAACCACCGCCCTGTCCCCCACTGCCTTTGGAGCCGACCGCGTGACCGCCGAGACCGAACCTGCTGCCGCCCACCCTGTCGAGCCGGAGCCGAAACCGTCCGCCGCCGACATCCTCGTCCGCGAGGGCGATGTGGCCGGCGACTACCTCGAACAGCTGCTCGACATCATCGACTTCGACGGCGACATCGACATGGACGTCGAGGGAGATCGGGCTGCAGTTGCCATCGTCGGCGACAAGCTCGGCGCACTGATCGGCCCGCGCGGGGTGACACTCGACGCGCTGCAAGAGCTCACCCGGCTGGCCGTCGTCAACCAGACGGGCAACCGGAGCCGGCTGATGCTCGACGTCGGCGGCTACCGTGCGCAGCGTCGCCTCGATCTCCTGGCCGTTGGCAAGAATGCTGCGGAGCAGGTCAAGGCGCACGGCGATCCGGTCAGGCTGGACCCGATGAATCCGTTCGAGCGCAAAGTCGTGCACGATGCGGTGGGGCAGATCGACGGCGTACGCAGCGAGTCCGAGGGCGAGGAGCCGGAGCGGCGCGTCGTCTTACTGCCCGTCTCCTGAGCGGCGTGCTGGACGCCCGAGCCCTGACCGGCCCACCGGCCGGCGCCGCTGACGTCTTCGGGGAGCGGCTCGAACTGGCGCAGCGGTACGTCACCGCCCTGGCCACCGACGGGGTGGAGCGTGGGCTGATCGGTCCACGTGAGGTGCCCCGGCTGTGGGACCGGCACCTGCTCAACTGCGCGGTGCTGGCCGAGTTGGTGCCCCCGGGCGCCCGCGTCATCGATGTGGGCAGCGGAGCCGGCCTGCCCGGTATCCCGCTGGCGCTGGCCCGGCCGGACCTGACGGTCAGCCTGCTGGAGCCATCGGAGCGACGGAGCACCTTCCTGTCAGAGGTGGTGCAGCTGCTCGAGCTTCCTGGGGTCGACGTCGTCCGCGGCCGCGCCGAAGAGGGCCGCCGGGCGCCGGTCGAGGTGGTCACCGCCCGCGCGGTGGCGCCGCTGATCCGGCTGGCCGGCTGGTGCCTGCCGCTGGTGGCGCCGGCCGGGCGGCTGCTGGCCATCAAGGGTGCCTCGGCGCGGGCGGAGGTCGAGGCGGCGGCAGATGCGGTCCGAGCGGCGGGAGGTCTACCGGCCACCATCCGGCTGTGCGGGCGCGGGGTGGTGGATCCGCCGACCACCGTGGTGGAGATCGTCCGGGCAGCGGTGGCCAGCCGCCGGCGGCGGCCGTGAACGCGGCGGCCCGGACGGTGGTCGGTCTGGGCTGGCCGACGACGGAGGCACCGCCGGCGGGGGCGTTGGGCTGGCCGGCGTCGGCGGAGGCCGATGTTTCACGTGAAACACCCGTTCCGGAAGCCCAGGGACAATCGCCTGCGGCCATTGAGGTTTCACGTGAAACAGCGCCTGGCGAGGCCCCGGGACAACCTTCACCGCTCGCAGCTCATGTTTCACGTGAAACCGGGCTCGGCGAGCCGACGGTGGAGCTACCACCGATCGCCGCGGCCGCCGAACGAGCCATCCGGGTGTCCCATGCCGGCGGCGGGCGGCCCTTCCCCCGTCCGTCGGATCGGCGCGTCATCTGTGTGGCGAACCAGAAGGGTGGCGTCGGCAAGACCACGACCACCGTCAACATCGCTGCCGCGCTCGCCCTCAACGGCTCACGAGTCCTGCTGCTCGACTGCGACCCGCAGGGCAACGCGTCGACAGCGTTGAGCGTGGATCACCAGGCCGGTCGGCCATCGACGTACGACGTCATCGTCGAGGGGGCGACCCTCGCCGAGGTCGCCGTGGAGGTGGCGTCGATCGAGGGGCTCCGCTGTGTCCCGGCGACCATCGACCTGGCCGGCGCCGAGATCGAGCTCGTGTCGATGGACGCGCGGGAACGGCGGCTCGCCAAGGCGATCGACGCCTATCCCGATCAGGTCGACTACATCTTGATCGACTGCCCACCATCGCTGGGACTGTTGACCGTCAACGCGCTGGTCGCGGCCCGGGAGGTGCTCATCCCGATCCAGTGCGAGTTCTACGCCCTGGAGGGCCTGAGCCAGCTGATCGCCAACGTGGACCGGGCCCGAGCGCGATACAACCCCGCCCTGCAGGTGAGCGCGATCCTGCTCACGATGTACGACGGCCGCACCCGCCTCGCCGACCAGGTCGCCGCCGACGTACGCCGGCATTTCGGGGAGCTGGTGCTCGACACGCTGGTGCCGCGCAGCGTCCGGATCTCCGAGGCGCCGGGGTACGGTCAGTCGGTCATGACCTACGACCCCGGCAGCCGCGGTGCCATGAGCTATTACGAGGCAGCCCGGGAGATCGCGACTCGGGGGTTCGCCGCGGCCGCTGAGGTTGACGGGGGCGGCCGATGAGCGTGCGCCGGGGAGGTCTCGGTCGCGGCCTGGAGGCCCTCTTTCCGCAGGACGCCAGCCAGGTCCCGATGCCGGTCACCGACAACGGGCACTCGCCGGCGGCCCGCTACCGCGAGCTGGCGCTCGACAGCATCGCCGCCAACCCCAAGCAGCCGCGCACTGTCTTCGACGAGGATGCGCTGGCCGGGCTGGTCGACTCCGTCCGCGAGATCGGCATCCTGCAGCCGGTCATCGTCCGGGAGGCCGGGGCCGGCCGCTACGAGCTGGTGATGGGCGAGCGCCGGCTGCGGGCTGCGCGCGAGGCCGGCCTGGCCACCGTGCCGGCGCTGGTCCGCGACACCGCCGACAACGCCCTGCTGCGGGACGCGCTGCTGGAAAACTTGCACCGAGAGGATCTCAACCCGCTCGAAGAAGCGGCGGCGTACGAGCAGCTGCTGCAGGAGCTGGACGCCACCCACGAGCAGCTCGGGCAGCGGATCGGACGCAGCCGATCACAGGTGACCAACACCATCCGGCTGCTGCAACTGCCGCCGGCCGTCCAGCGCCGGGTCGCCGCCGGCGTGCTCTCGGCCGGCCACGCCCGCGCTCTGCTGGCGTTGGACTCGGCGGATGCGCAGGAGCGGCTGGCGACCCGCATCGTCGCCGAAGGGCTGTCGGTGCGGGCCACCGAGGAGGAGGTCAGCACCTCGGGCGAGCCGGCGCAGGCACCGACCCGGGCGACCCGGGTCCCTCGGCCGGCCCCGCCCGAGCTGGCCGAGGTCGCCGACCGGCTGGCCCACCAGCTGGACACCCGGGTCACAGTCGACCTGGGCCGGCGTAAAGGCAGGCTCGTCGTGGAGTTCGCCTCAGTCGAGGACCTGGAGCGCATTATCGCGCTGATGGCACCGCCGGTGATGACCCCGCAGCCATGACCCCGGCCGGCGAGCTCAACCCGGCGCGGTCCTAGCCGCTGCCCGCTCGACCAGGTCGCGGCAGACGGCGGCCAGGTCCAGCCCGGCGGTCCGCACGGCGAGCGGCAGCAGGCTGGTCTCGGTCATCCCGGGTGCCACGTTGGCCTCCAGGACGAAGATCTGCCCCTGCGGGTCGATGATGGCGTCGATCCGGGAGAGGTCACGCAGGCCGAGCACCTCGTGCGCCCGGACGGCCACCGCCGCCAGCTCGGCCGCGATCTCAGCCGGCAGCCGGGCCGGTGCGTGCCAGGTCGACCGGCCGGCGGTGTAGCGGGCCTGGTAGTCGTTGACGCCGTCGACGGCGACCACCTCGACCGCCGGCAGCGCCCGCGGCCCGGTCCCGTCGTCGAGCACGCTGACCGCGACCTCCGTGCCGTGGACGAACCGCTCGACCAGCGCCGTGTCGCCGTACCCGAAGCAGCCGATCATTGCGGCGGGCAGGTCCTCGGCCCGGCTGACGACGTGCGCGCCCAGGGCCGAGCCACCCTGAGCGGGCTTCACCATCAACGGCAGACCGAAGCGGGTGAGGAGTCGCTCGAGGACGGCCGCCGCCCCCAGCTCCCGGAAGGTCGGATGCGGCAGCGCCACTCCGGCCGGCGTGAGCAGGCCGGCAGAGGTCAGCGCCGACTTCGCGCACGGTTTGTCCCAGGCCAACCGGCTGGCCATCGCGGTACTGCCGACGTAAGGGATGCCGACCAGGTCCAGCACGTCCCGCAGGGCGCCGTCCTCGCCGGCGCTGCCGTGCAAGGCGATAAATACCGCATCCGGGGCGAGCTCGGCCAGCCGGGCGAGTAGTCCAGCGTCGGCGTCGAGCTGCACCGCCTCTACGCCGGCCCGGTTGAGCGCGTCGGTGACCCGTCGCCCCGAGCGCAGGGACACCTCCCGCTCGTAGCTCAGGCCACCGGCAAGCACCGCAGCCAGGGTTCCGGCCTGAGGGCCGGCCTGAGCGCCGGCCCGAGCACCGGCCTGAGGGCCTGCCCCAGCACCGGCCTGCGGGCTCACGCCAGCTCCGGCCCGGGCGAGTCGGCCCGCAGCCGGGCGTCGCGGTCGCCGTGCGGCGCAGCGGCCGCCCCGAACGTCCGGAGCAGGTCCAGCTCGGCCTCCACGACCGCGGCCAGGCGGCGCACACCCTCCCGGATCCGGTCCGGCGGCGGGTAGCAATAGGACAGCCGCAGCGCCCCGGCCCCCGTGCCATCGGCATAGAAGGCGGTGCCCGGCACATAGGCGACCCGTTCGGCGATGGCCCGCGGGAGCATCGCCTTGGCATCCAGGCCGGGCGCGAGCCGCAGCCACACGTAGAACCCGCCGGTCGGCCGCGTCCAAGCGGTACCGGCCGGCATCAGGTCGTCGAGGGTGTCCAGCATCGCGTCGCGCCGGTCCCGGTAGAGCTCGCGGAAGACCTTGATCTGCTCCTGCCACGGCTGCGTCTCCAGGTACGCGGCCACAGCGAGCTGGCTGAGGGTCGGCGGGCAGAGCACCGCCGCCTCGTTGAGCAGTACCAGCTTGTCGCGTACGGCCGGCGGCGCCAGCACCCAGCCCACCCGCAACCCGGGCGCGAACGTCTTGGAGAACGTGCCGAGGTAGATGACGCCGGGGTGCTCGCCCCGCAGCGCCGCCGGCGGTGACTGCTCGAACCCCAGCAGGCCGTACGGGTTGTCCTCGACCACGATCACCCCGTGCCGGGCGGCGATGTCCATGATCTCCGCGCGCCGGCCGGCAGCCAGCGTCACCCCGGCCGGGTTGTGGAAGGCCGGCACGGTGTAGAGCAGTTTGGCCTGCTGCCCCGCCGCCGCCGCCAGCCGCTCCAGCGTCTCGGCGAGCGCGGCGGGGACCAGACCGTCGTCGTCCATCGGCACGTGCACGATCCGGGCCTCGGCCGCCGCAAACGCCGCCAGCGCGCCGACGTACGACGGCCCCTCCGCGACCACCACGTCGCCGGGGTCGAGGAAGATCCGGCTGACCAGGTCGAGGCCCTGTTGCGATCCGACCGTCACCACGACGTCGTCCGGTGAGGCGGCGATGCCCTCGAGCCGCATGACCTCGCAGATGTGCTCGCGCAGGCCCGCGTCACCCTGCGCGGACGCGTACTGCAGGGCGGCCGCCCCGCGGCTTGCCACGAGGTCGCCGAGCAGATCGCCGACCGCGTCCAGGGACAGCGCGGAGACGTACGGCATGCCGCCGGCCAGCGAGACGACCTCCGGCCGGCTGGCGACGGAGAACAGGGCCCGGATCTCCGAAGCGGTCATCCCCTGCGCCCGGGCGGCATAGCTGGCGGTGTAATCGTCGTACGTGGTGCCGCTCACCGGCGGGGCCTCCTCGTCACAGCGCAAAGGTCAGGATAGCCGCGGGCCAGGGCACCGCCCTATCATCGGGCGAGCGCGTCGGAGGAGCCGTCGATGTCCCGCCGTCTGGTCAATGTCACCTTGGACACTCTCGGGGATCTCCCGCCGCGTTGCCGGCGCTGCGTCTTCTGGGAGCTCGACCCGGTCAGCCGGGATCGCGCCGAGCAGTCCGGGGATCCGGCCCTGGAGAAGGAGGCCTGGGTCTCGGCGACCCTGCTGGAGTGGGGCGGCTGCGGCAAGATCGTCTACGTCGACGGCCTACCGGCCGGCTATGCGATGTTCGCCCCGCCGGCCTACGTCCCCCGCTCGGTGGCCTTTCCCTCCAGCCCGGTCAGTGCCGACGCGGCGCTGCTGATGACGGCCTATGTCCTGCCGGACTTCGCCGGCGGTGGCTTGGGCCGCATGCTGATCCAAGGCGTGGCCAAGGACATGACCCGCCGGGGGAACCGGGCGATCGAGGCATTCGGCGACCTCAAGTGGGACGGCCCCGCCTGCGTCGTGCCGGCCGACCACCTGCTGGCCGTCGGCTTCAAGACCGTACGCCCGCATCCCCGCTATCCCCGGCTGCGGCTGGAGCTCAAGACGGCGCTGTCGTGGCGCGAGGATGTCGAGGTGGCCCTGGAGCGCCTGCTCGGGTCGATGACGCCGGAGCGGGCCCTGCGGCCGGTGTAAAGCGTCCGTTGTACATCGCTGCTAGCGCTAGCCGGGGTGCGCGGCGGCCGGCACCATCGGGAGGTGAAGCGTGCCGGTCGGCTCGTCGGCGTCGCCGGCGAGGTAGAGGCGCTGCACCGACACCAGGAGCGCCTCGGCGACCAGGTCCCGGAACGCCGGGTCCTCCAGTCGCTCGCGGTCGGCCGGCGAGGTCAGGTAGCCCAGCTCGAGCCGGACCGCCGGCATCCGGGTCAGCCGCAGCAGTTCCCAGGACTTGCCATGGGTCCGGCAGTCCACCAGTCCGGTGCGGGCGACCACCTCGCGCAGCACCAGGCCGGCCAGCCGCTCGCCGACTGTCGAGGTGTCGCCGAGGCCGTTGCCGAAGTGATACGTGGCGACGCCGCCGGCAGCCGGATTGCGGTTGGCGTCGGCGTGCAGCGACAGCAGTAGATCGGCGCCGCTGGCATTGGCGAACGCGGCCCGCGCGGCGTCGGTCGAGCCGGTGTCGCGGCCCCTGGTCAGATCGGCGCGTACTCCCACGGCGACCAGCCGGCCTTCCACGCGGGCGGCCAGGTCCCACATCACGTCGGCCTCGCTCACGCCGCCCGCGACCTGGCCGGAGTCCTCGCCGCCGTGACCCGGGTCGACCACGATGCGCTTGCCGGTCAGCGCCGGCCCGCGGTGGTGCAGCACCTCAGTCTCGCGCATGTACTGCGGCCGGCCACCGACGACCTTGCGCCCGAGCTGGTGCAGCGCGCGCAGGGTGCCCGGGCCGCAGGTGCCGTCGAGGTCGATCCCGCGCTCACGCTGGAAGGCGAACAGCGCCCGCTCCGTGCGTACGCCGAAGATCCCGTCGGGTCGGCCGGCGTCATAGCCGAGCTCGAGCAGCCGGTCCTGCAGCGCAGACACATCGTCGCCGACAAGCGGGGTGCTGAGTCGGCGATACAGCACCCGGTCGCCGAGCCGCCAGCGGGCTGCGCTCAGCGCCCGGTAGGTCTCGTCGCCGACCAGGCCGTCGACGATGAGCCCCCGGCGCTGCTGGAAATCCCGCAGGGCCAGCTCGCAGTCGGCGTCGAAGGCGTCGTCGGGGCGGCCCGCAGGGAGCAGCCCCAACGCGATCAGCACCCCGCGCACCTCGGCGGCGGCCGCACCGCGGTCGCCGCGGCGAATCAGCTGCATCCGGCCGTCCTTACCTGCTCGGGTACGGGGGTGCCGGCGAGGCAGCCTACAGGCTGGATTCGATCATCTTGATGATCATGTTCTTCGGCTGGACGCCGAGCACGGACTGCACGACCTGGCCCCCCTTGAACATGGTCAGCGTAGGAATGCTCATGATCGAGTAGTCGCGGGCGACCCCGGGATTCTCGTCGATGTTGAGCTTGACGATGGTGACCTTGTCGCCGAGCTCGCCGGCGATCTCCTCGAGGACCGGGGCGACCTTGCGGCAGGGCCCGCACCACTCGGCCCAGAAGTCGACCAGCACGGGCTTGTCGCTCTGCAGCACGTCGCTGGTCCAGCTCGAGTCGGTGACGGCCTTGGTGTTGGCTCCCATGATGTCTCCTTGGTGGTTTGTTGCTGGATCTCGGGTGGCTGAAGGGTGCCGGTCAGACGGCGCCGGCGGTGACTGCGGTGACCGGAGCTGTTTCGATGGCGGCGAGGTAGCGCTCGGCGTCGAGCGCGGCCGCACAGCCGGTCCCGGCCGCGGTGATGGCCTGGCGGTAGGTGTGATCGACGAGATCGCCGCAGGCGAAGACGCCGGGAAGGTTGGTCATGGTGGACGGAGCGTCCACCATGACGTATCCCTCGGCGTCGAGGTGGACCTGGCCGTGCAGCAACTCGTTGCGGGGATCATGTCCGATCGCGATGAACAGCCCGGTGACCGGCAGCTCCGATTCGGCACCGGTGCGCAGGTTGCGAATCCGCAGGCCACTCATCTTGGCCTCACCGAGGATCTCCACCACCTCGGTCTCGAAGAGGAACCGGATCTTTTCCTGCCCGAAGGCCCGCTCCTGCATGATCTTCGAGGCGCGGAGGTGGTCGCGGCGGTGCAGCACCGTGACCGATCGGGCGAAGCGGCTGAGGAAGGTGGCCTCCTCCATCGCCGAGTCGCCGCCCCCGACCACGACGATGTCCTGATCCCGGAAGAAGAATCCGTCGCAGGTCGCGCACCAGGAGACACCGTGGCCGCCCAGGCGGTCCTCGCTCGGCAGCCCCAGATGCCGGTATGCCGAGCCAGTGGCCAGGATGACCGTTTCGGCCAGGTAGACCCGGTCGCCGACGGACACAGTCTTGGGGGAGGTGGTGAGGTCGACGGCGGTCGCGTCGTCGGTCACGAACTCCGCCCCGAAGCGCTCGGCCTGACTGCGCAGACCGTCCATCAGATCGGGACCGACGATGCCGTTGGGGAAGCCCGGGAAGTTCTCCACGTCCGTGGTGTTCATCAACGCGCCACCGGACACGACGCCCTCGATCACCAGCGGCGACAGCGCGGCCCGGGCGGTGTAGATGGCCGCCGTGTAGCCGGCCGGCCCGGAGCCGATGATGATGACATCGCGTACGTCGTCGCTGCTGCTCACGAGCCGTTAATCCTTCCTGAGCGTCCACCTGCTACCAGCGAAACCCCATCGTAGGGCGGCCGATTCCCGCCCCGTCTGCCCGTTAGCCGGCCAGCCGGACGACCTGGTAGCGCAGGAGCTCGGCCTGCCCGCTCCGGCAGCCGGCGCCGACGACCCAGGCCTGCACTCTGGCGGGCTCGGGATCGGCCAGTACGACGATCACCGCCGGCCGGCCTTGGAAGCGGGCGAAGTCCACGGCGATCGGCACCACCCCCCGGCGGCCGGCCAGCTCGTCGACGCAGGCTTGCAGCTGGCCCGGCCGTTGCAGTCTGGCCAGCGTGGGGTCGACCGCGGTAGGGAGCTGCGGTGACGGTGTCGGCGCGGTCGCCGGCGATGCCGAGGACTGCGGGACGGTCCCGGTGGCTGCGCCCGGAGTGGCCAGCAAGGTCCGTACATAGGGGTCAAGGGCGGCGGCCGTGTAGTCGCGACCGGTGCCCGTCACCAACCCGGGGGACTTCACCAGCCCCGCGACGCTCCGGCTGGCGCTGCTCTTCGTCGAGGACTGGCTCCCATCACGTCCGATCAGCGTACCGATTCCGACGACAGCGCCGAGCAGGACGACGATGCCGGCCGCGACGGCCCCCGGGTTGGCCCACGCGCGCCGGGATCCCCGACCGGCGCTTGCCGGCAGCAGCGTCACGCTTCCGGCCGGCCCGGCCACGCTCGCGGCCGCCACGGCATGGCCAGCCGGCCGGCGTGCTTCGGCCGCGAGCGCCGTGTCCAGGCGCCCGACGACGTCCGGGGGCACGGGAGGTGCCGGCAGGTCGCCGAGCAGGGAGCGGGCGTCGACCAGCAGCGCGGCCTGGCCTGCGCAGTTGGCGCAGCCGGCGACATGCGCTCGCAGATCGGCTCGGTCATCGCTCCCCCATCGGTCGGTCCGCTGGGGTTCCGACGGCAGCTGCCGGGTCACGATTCCGTAGGTCAGCCAGCAGCGGAGCCAGCCGGGCCCGGCCACGGGCGCACCGGCTCTGCGGACCCGCAGTCGGGCAAGCCGACGACGGGGCGGCTGGCGCGCCGCCGGTGGCATGGGCCTGGACCAGCTCGAGGTCGCTGGGCTCCAGCGTGGGTCGGCCCGTCGCAGCCCCCTATCATCTGGCAATCCGGTCAGTCAGCTCAAGCGCACTTCGGCCACGCCTATGGCGTACTGCCCGTTGTGTGGGGCCAGCTCGGTGACCCACACCAGCCAGTAGCGAGCCGTCGCCGGCGAGCCCAGCGTGGACGTGGTGGTGCTGCTCCGGGGTCGCTGCGTCGCAACGGTGCGGTAGGCCCCGGGGGAGTCGCTGTTGGTGTCGCTCGTGCGCACGTCGTAGGCTCCGCCGGGCTCGGCGAGGACGACGCTGACCTGATGGACGGTGCGCGGGCTGCCCAGATCGAGGAGCACCCCCATCCCGGCCTTGAGGTTGCCGAACTTGGCGGTCCGGTAATCGTCGGTGCGCCACACGGTGCCGGCGTCGCCGTCGAACGTACGGCCGGCGCCCCGGAGCTCGGTGCCGTCACCCTGGGGGTCGAGAATCCGCGCATCGGTCACCTTGAGCGGGCTCCGGGGCGCGTTGACGGCCGGCGCGGCCGGTTTGGCGCCGCGGGGGTCGAAAGGAAGGTACGTCCCCGATGGGGCCGGGATGGCGCCCAGTCGGAAGCCGACCAGCAGTCCGGCCGCCGAGATGACCAGCAGGGCGCTGACCAGCAGGGCCACCCGACGCCAGCGAGACCGCCGCGGAGGAAGGTCGGGCTCCGGCTCATCGATGGTGGGCAGCCGGCCGGTGTCGGCTTCCTCGGCGTGCCGGCTCACGTCTTCGGCGAGGCGGGCCGCGGTCAGCGCCGACTCCTCCGGAGCCAGGGCGCGCATGGCCGCCCGCGACAGCGATCCCGATACGCCGGCCCGCACCTGCCGCGGGGAGCACAGCCGGCCGTCGTCGTACGGAGCGTCGGAGATGCCCTCCACCTGGCTGCCGGCGGTGTGCGACGGCCAGCGTCCGGTCAGCGCGGTATAGAGCAGGGCGCCGAGCCGGCGCACGTCGGCTGCCTCGGCGCCACCGGAATTCGTGCGCAGAGCGGTCAGCTTGACCCCACCGTCGCTGGTCAGCAGCACGTTATCGGGATGCAGGTTCCCATGGGCGAGGCCCTGGGCGTGCATGGTGGCCACCGCGTCGGCTGCCGCGTGCACCACGGCCGCCGCCTGGGCCGGCGGCATGGGGCCATCCCGCAACAGCTTCGTGAGTGCGGTGCCCTCGACCCATTCGCTGACGACGTAGGTGCAGCCGTCGACGTTGGCCGCGTCGAACACGCTGGCGATGCCCGGGTGGGCAACCCTGCCGTTGGCGACCGCGGAGGCAAGCAGGTCGTCGGCGTCGGCGCCGCCGGCCGGCAGTACGGTGACCAGCACCGGGCGGGCCAGCACCTCATCGAATCCGCGCCAATGCCGCTCGCGGGCCGCGCTGTCGCCGGGCTCGTTGAGCGGGTCCTGGAGACGGTAACGGCCGGCGAACAGCGCCCCTTGCCCGGGAGTGCAGTCGGCGTCGGCCGCCACAGGCCCTCCTGCCTCACCCACTACAACCCCCCCGTTACCCATCCAGAGTATGGGTTTCACCCGGGTGACGGGGCGCTGGCGCGCCGCCGGCGTTCACCATGCGGTCAGCCACGACGCGCTGGGCGAGCATGCGCTTGGCCACGATGCGGTCAGCCACCGGGCCGTACGGCGCCGGAGTACCCGTCCAGGTAGACGTCCTGCACCTTGACCACGTCGCCCGGCTGGGGGGCGGCGATCATCGAGCCGCCACCGATGTAGAGGGCGACGTGGTGGATGGAAGCCGGCTGCGCCGGGTCGCTGGCCCAGAAGAGCAGGTCACCGGGGGCCAGCGCAGCGAGGGCGACGTGTGGTCCGGCGAGCCACTGCTGCCGGGAGGTGCGGGGGAGCCGGACGCCAGCCTGCAGGTAGGCCCATCCGGTGAGACCCGAGCAGTCGAAGGTGTCCGGCCCGGTGGCTCCCCAGACGTAGGGATCGCCCAGCCGGCTGCGGGCGGCCGCGACGACGGCCGCCGCTGTGCCGCTCGGTGGAGGATTGCCGGCTGCTCCGGCTGCTCCGGGTCGTCCCGCTGCTCCGGCTGCCCGGGCTGCGGCGGCTGCTCGGCGGGCGGCAGTCGATCGGGCCGCGGCGAGCTTCACGGCGAAGGCGCGGGCGGCGGCGCGCTCGGCGGCCCGCCGCTCCTCGGCGGCGATCCGGCGTACGTCGGCGTCGGCGCCGGCCAGCAGCTGCCTGCTGGCGGCCAGGCTGGCGCGGACCCGGTCGGCGGCGGCAGCGGCCACCTTCTCCGCGGCCAGCCGCTGCGCGCTGAGCACCTTGAGCTGAGCCTCGATCGCTGCGGCTTGGACGATCACCGCCGCCCGCTCGGCGGCCCGGCTGCGGTCGTCGCCGACCAGGCTCTGCACGGCGTGCAGCCGGGACACCGCATCGCCGAGGTCGCGGGCGCCCAGCACGGTCGAGACCAGCCCGGCGGGTCCTCCGGTCATGTACATGGCCCGCACCCGGTCGTCAGCCACCTGGTTGTCACCGGCAGAGGTGGCTCGCAGGTCAGACAGCTGGCGCTGCGCCAGCAGGTGCCCGGTGATGATGTTGCTGACCTGCGACTGGGCGGCGTTGAAGTCCTCGCTCGCCACCTCGGCCGCCGTGGTGAGCCGGTCGACCTGCTTCCGCAGGGCAGCGGCTCGGTGCGTGGCGTCGGTGAGCCGGGGCGCCGTCGGGGGCGCGGCGGCAACGGCGGGCTGGACCAGGGTGGGGGCCAGCCCGGCGACGATGGCCAGCAGGGTGGCCGCGGCGGCGCGCCTGAGGATGCGGCTCATGAGCCGGTCTTGGCGCTGCCGGTCCGGGTGGCGGTGGCCACCTTCTTCAGGCTGCCGAAGTACTGCAACACAAAGGTAGGCGCGGTCTTGCTCACCGACAGGTGCACGTTGCCGTCCGGTTCGATGGACAGGCTCTTGGGCGGTACGGTGCCGCCGGCTCCTTCGGCGGTGAGCTCCGCCGCCCCGTAGGCGGCTTGGACATCTCTGCGCGCGGTCCAGGAGTCACTGGCCGACTGGGCTGCGTGATCGGCGGCATCGGCGGCGCTCAGCTGGGCGTAGATCACCGAGATGGCGTCGTAGCCCAGGATCCCCAACACGGCGAAGACGACGACAAGCCGGGTCACCCAGCCCAGGACGATGTCGCCCCGGTCGGCTTCAGACGCGCAGCTCACTTACACCCTGTCGGTGCGAGACTGGGTCGGCTTGAGGGGCCCGGCCTAAACCTGAAAGGCCAGCTGGCGCGGAGCTCAGACGCGTAGGACGTGAAGCCCAGGCACGCCGTCGTAGTCGGCATCTTGGGAGACGACGGGGATATTGCCGGCAAGGGCGGTCGCGGCGATCCACGAGTCGTTCAACGGCATGCGCTTCCCGGCGTCGCGAAGGGCAAGGCGCAGAATGGCCCAGGCGGTGGCCACCGACCTGTCGATCGGCAGCGGATCGAGTGCATCGGCGAGGGTGAGGGTCTCCAACCGACGGGCGCGCGTCGGACCGTCGGCGGCGGCGAGGACGCCGAGGCGAAGTTCGGCGATGGTGATTACCGAGACGGCGATCCGTTCCGGGGGCGTGCCGGCGAGCGGCCGTTCTTGCTCGATGGCGATGAAAAGGGAAGTGTCGGCCAGACCCAGCCGCGCCCTGCCCCGAGCAGTGGTCATGAACGAACCGGAACGTCGTCGGTGGAGTCGGGTAACAGTTCGGCGAGGTCGCGGGCCAGTCCCGGGTCGGCTCGCCCTCCGTCGAGGTGCCGCTCGAAGTGCGTCCAGGTCATCGTCTGTCGGCGCGTAGGTAGCGGGATCAGTTCGGCTACTGGCCGGCCACTGACGGTTACTCGTAGCCGCTCGCCCGCTTCGACGCGGCGTAGCACGCCGCTCACGTCGTTGCGCAGATCACGGGCCGGAATATCGGTCATGACGTCACCGTAGCGGAACTGCTACAGATGTGGGCTCGTAGCCGCGTACTCGCCCTATCGACCGAAGCGGCCGCGGACCGTGCCCAAGAGGTCGTGTACCTCGGCGACCCGCAGTCGCAGCGACACGGCCACGTAGCCGATCGCCCCCACGAGGGACCCGCCGGCGAGCATGGCCGCCGATCCGGCCGCCGCGTCCCCGAGACCCCGTCGTACGCCGGCGGCCACCGCCCAGGCCAGCAGCCCGCCGATAGCAGCGGCGATGGTGAGCCGGACCAGGGTGCGGACGACCCGGGCGGTGTCCAGCCCGCCGAGCCGGCGGGACAGCAGCCACCCTGACACCGTCACCGCGACCAGGTAGGACGCCGTGTTGCCCCACATCAGGCCCTCGACGAGGTTGCCCGGCGGCAGCGATGCATAGAGCACCACGTCGACGGTGACCTTGGTAACCACGACGGCGACGTTGATCAGCGCCGGCGTACGCGTGTCGCGCAGGGAGTAAAAGGCGAAGATCTGCATCTGGCCGACCGCGAAGGGGAGCAGGCCGAGCGCGCCCGCCGACAGGGCCAGCCCGATGTCGCGGCCGTCGCCTACCGAGCTCCGGCCGTAGGAGTACAGCACGATTCCCAGCGGCGGCCCGAGGGCGATGAAGGCTGCCGCGACCGGCAGCAGCACGGCCGAGGACAACCGGCTGCCCAGCGACAGATCGCGGGCCACGTCGCGCAGCCGCCCGTCGACGGCCGCCCGGCTCATCCGCGGCAGCAGCGCGGTAATCAGCGACACTGCGATGATGCCGTGCGGGAGCATGAACAGCAGCTGGGCGTTGACCAGCACGGTCAGCCCGGACACGCCGGGGTGCGACTGGTGGTTGAGGACGGCCAGCCGCTGCACGACGATGACGCCGACCTGGCTGACCGCGACGTAGACCAGCATCCAGGCGGCCAGGCCGCCCGCTTCGCCGAGCCGAGCATTGCCGACGTCGAAGCGCCAGCGCCAGCGAAATCCCACCCGGCGCACCGCCGGCCAGAGCATGGCGGCCTGGCCCACGATGCCCAGCGTCGTGCCGATGCCGAGCACCAGCACCTGCGCGGTGGTGATGCTCCCGGCGGTCAGCCGGCTCGGGCCGGGCAGCGCGATGAAGACCGCGCAGGTGGCCAGGACCACCAGGTTGTTGGCGACCGGCGCCCACATCGGGGTGGCGAAGTGGCCGCGGCTGTTGAGGACGGCGGCGAGTGAGGCCGCGATGCCGTAGAACAGGATCTCGGGCAGCAGCAGCCGGGCCAGCCCCACCGCCAGCGCGTGCTCGGGCGGGTTGTGCGGCGAGAAGCCTTGGAGGCCGGCGAGCAGCGGTGCGGCCAGCACGGCGAGCACGGTGGCCACGCTGAGCACGACCACGGTGATAGTGAGCAGGCGCTGGGTGTAGGCCTCGCCGTGGTCGGCGTCGGAGTGCTGCGCCTGGACGATCAGCGGCACGAAGACGCTGGTGAGGATGCCGCCGAGGAGCAGCTCGTAGACCATGTTGGGCAGCGTGTTGGCCGCGTTGTAGGCGTCGGGGACCAGCTGGACGCCCAGCACGGCGACCAGGGCGAGGCTGCGCAGAAAACCGGTGGCCCGCGAGGCGACGGTGCCGATCGCCATGGTCCGGGTGGCCCGGCCCACGGTCGGGCCGCCAACACCGGTAGGGCCGCCGCTGGCCGGCCCGTCGACGTCCTCTTCGGTCACGAAGCCGGTCGCTGGAGCAGCGGTGGCACCTTTGCGACGAGCCGGCGCTCGTCGTCGTAGGCCAGCCGGATGCCGATCTCGCCGAGCGGCACCCAGGCGACCTCGCTCACCTCGATGTCGGCGTCGGAGAGCTCGCCGGCCTCGGCGAGGAGCAGGAAGTGGTGCACCGTCTTGTGGATCCGGCGGCTTTCGGCGACGAACCAGAAGTCGATGACGCCGAGGGTGCCCACCACCCGGCCGGTGATCCCGGTCTCCTCTGCCACCTCACGTACCGCCGCTTCTTCGGCGGTCTCGCCAGCCTCGATGTGCCCCTTGGGCAGCGACCAGAGCAGCCGGCCGCGCCGATCGATCCGCCCGATCAGCGCGCCGCTGGTGCCGGAGCCCGCCTGCTGGACGACCAGGCCGCCGGCAGACGTCTCCTCGACCCGCTGAAGTCGGGGGCGCCGACGCGGTGCATCGGGTCGGCGGGGCATGCGCCGACGATAGCGAAGGGGCGGCCGGTGGCCCGTAGGCTGACTCGCCGTGGCCGACCCCCGCACCGATGCTCAGCGCAAGGCTGTCGCCGAGCTGCTGCGGGTGTCTCCGGTGGCCGACGACCTGGGCCGGCGGTTTGCGGCCGGCGGCCGGGCGCTGTACCTCGTCGGGGGATCCGTCCGCGATGCCCTGCTCGGGCGCCTCGAGAGCGACCTCGATTTCGCCACCGACGCACATCCGTCGCAGGTCCTTGAGCTGGTCGCCGGCTGGGCGGATGCGACCTGGACGACCGGGATCGCCTTCGGCACCGTGGGCGTGCAGCGCGGGCCGTGGCGTTGCGAGATCACCACGTACCGCGCCGATGCGTACGACCGGGTGGGTCGTAAGCCCGAGGTGACCTACGGCGAGCGCCTGGAGGACGACCTGGCCCGGCGCGACTTCACCGTCAACGCGATGGCCGTGTCGCTGCCGGAGCACGAATTCGTCGACCCCTTTTCGGGGCTGACCGACCTGGCTGCCCAGCTCCTGCGCACCCCGGCGCGGCCGGAGGATTCCTTCGCCGACGACCCGCTGCGGCTGCTGCGGGCCGCCCGGTTCGTCGCCCAGCTCGGCTTCACCGTCGATGACGCCGTGGTGACCGCGATGACGGCGATGTCGGCTGAGATCGGCCGGGTCTCGGCCGAGCGGGTGCGCGACGAGCTGAGCAAGCTGTTGTGTGGAGGCGACCCGCGGGGCGGCCTGCACCTGCTGGTGCGTACCGGCCTGGCCGACATCGTGCTGCCCGAGCTGCCGGCGCTACGCATGGAGATCGACGAGCATCACCAGCACAAGGACGTCTACGCCCACACCCTGACCGTGCTGGAGCAGGCGATCGCGCTCGAGGGCGCCGGCGGCCCCGACCTGGTGCTGCGGCTCGCCGCCCTGCTGCACGACATCGGCAAGCCCGCGACCCGGCGCAAGGAACCGGCCGGCGGGGTCTCCTTCCACCATCACGAGGGGGTCGGCGCCAAGCTGGCCCGCAAGCGGCTGACCGCGCTGCGCTACCCCCGCGACGTGATCGAGCCGGTCAGCAAGCTGGTGTTCCTGCACCTGCGCTTCCACGGCTACGGCAAGGGCGAGTGGACCGACTCGGCGGTCCGCCGCTATGTCACCGATGCCGGCGACCTGCTGGGCCGTCTGCACAAGCTGGTCCGGGCCGACAGTACGACCCGCAACCAGCGCCGGGCCGCCGCACTGGCCCGGTCCTACGACACCCTCGAGACCCGGATCGCCGTCCTGCGCGGGCAGGAGGAGCTCGATGCGATCCGGCCCGACCTCGACGGCAACCAGATCATGGAGCTGCTCGGCACCGGTCCGGGGCCGCTCGTTGGCCGGGCGCACAAGCACCTGCTTGCGCTACGGATGAAGCACGGCCCGCTGGGTGAGGAGCGGGCCACCGAAGAGCTGCTCCGCTGGGCGGCCGGCGAAGGTTCATGATCCAGGCCTGGTAAGACCGGCTGGAGGCGGAGCTATGAGGCCTGGATCACCGCCGGCCGGCGGGGGGGCCGGTTGGCCGGCCGGTGGGCGGGTCGCTTCAGGCCGCGGGGCGGGGGCGCCGCTGCGCCAGGCGTACACCAGGGCGGTCAGCGCGTACCCGCCGGCGATGACGGCCAGGACGACGTAGGACTTGCCGTTCGCCGGCAGCGCCAGCGCGGCGAACACCGCGGCGGAGACGAACGAGACGTTGAACAGGATGTCGTAGAAGGCGAAGACCCGGCCGCGGTAGGCGTCGTCGATCGACTCCTGCACGATCGTGTCGACGGTGATCTTCGAGCCCTGGGAGACGACGCCGAGGCAGAAGGCGGCGCCGAGGAAGGGCAGGTTTCGGTAGGGCACGCCGAGGACGATCTCGACGAGCGCCGCAGAAGCGAAGAGCCCCACGATCCAGCGCTCCTCGCCGAACCGGCGGATCGCGCCAGGCGTGACCAGGGCGGCCACGAAATAGCCGACGCCCGATACCAGCACGACCGCGGCCAGGCCGGCCAGGCCGGTGTCGGAGGACGCGGCGCCCCGGGTGAAGTAGTTGCGGTAGAGCAGCAGGGTTGCGATGGTCGATACGCCGTAGAAGAACCGGTGCGCGGCGATGGCCAGCAGCGCATGGCCGGCCCGCCGGTGCGACCAGACGTGGCGGGCGCCGGCGGTCACGTCGGCGACGACATTGCGCAGCGCGTTGCGGGTGCCGACCGCGCCTTGGGCGTCCGGCCCGAGCAGGTGGCTGTCCATCCGGCCGGCGCACAGCGACGACAGGAGGTAGAAGGCGGCGGCGGTGACGATCACCGCGGCGACGCCGGCGTTGCCCTTGCCGACCAGGCTGCGTACGCCGTAGCCGATGCCGCCACCGATCACCGCGACCAGCGTGCCCGAGGTCGTCGACACCGAGTTGCCCATCGCGAGCAACTCGTAGCGCACCACATGCGGCAGCGCCGCCGACAGCGCCGAGAGGAAGAACCGGTTGACCGACAGGATGGCCAGGGTGACCACGTAGAAGAGCGGACCGGCCGCGACGCCGGCGACGAGCAGCGCGACCCCCACGACCATGACGGCGCGGACGAGATTGCCCACAAGCAGGATCCGCTGGCGCCGCCACCGATCGATCAGCACGCCGGCGAACGGGCCGACGACGGAGTACGGCAGCAGCAGCGTCGCGAAGGCCGCCGCCGCCTGGGTGGCCGAAGTCTGCCGCTCCGGGGAGAAGAACACATAGGAGGCCAGCGCGACCTGGAAGATGCCGTCGCCGGTCTGCGACGTCAGCCGGGTCGCGATGAGCCGGCGGAAGTGCGGCTCGCGCAGGACCGTACGGAGGTCACCGCCGAAGGACATTTTGGCAGCGTATGTCGACGGTCAGCGCGCCCGGGCGGCGTCCAGTCGGGCCAGCGCCAGGGCCTCGGCGGCGTCCTCCGTGGTCGTGCCATTGGCCGCGGCGCTGCGGAAGATCTCGGCCAGCGATGCGCCGACGCCGGCCAACTGGGCGGCGAGCTGCTCGTCGGTCCAGCCGAGCACCTCCAGGCCAAACAGGCGCAGGGCGCCGCCGGAGTTGATCACGAAGTCGGGGGCGTACAGGATGCCCGCCTCGGTGAGCCGCCGGGCGTCGTCGCGCAGGCCCAGCTGGTTGTTGGCGGCGCCGGCCACCACCCGGCAGCGCAGCTGCGGGATCGTCTGGGCGGTCAGCAGGCCGCCGACCGCGCAGGGCGAGAGCACGTCGCAGGGTGTGCTGAGCGCCTCGTCCATGGCGACCGGCCCGGCACCGGTGGCCCGCTGTGCCTCCGCGACCCGCTCCGGGTCGATGTCGGTGACGAGCATCTTCGCGCCGTCCCGGACGAGCAGGTCGAGGAGCACCCGCCCGACGCCGCCGAGCCCCTGCACCAGAATGCTGCGCCCGGTCAGATCGGCGCTGCCGAAGGCGTGCGCGCAGGCGGCCCGGATGCCGTGGTAGACGCCCACGGCGGTGTCCGGGGCGCTGGAGCCGGCGCCGCCGTGCTCGGGCGACCGGCCGAAGACGTGCTGGGTCCGCTCGCCGATGATGTCCATGTCGGCCGCGCTGGTGTTCATGTCCGGCCCGGTGCGGTAGGTCCCGTGCAGGCTCTCAATCAGGTCGGCGTAGCGCAACAGCAGATCGCGCCGCGCCGCGCCGTGCAGGAGTCGCGGGACGGCCAGCACCGCCTTGCCGCCACCCGCGGTCAGCCCCGCCGCGGCCAGCTTGAACGTCATGCCCTCGGCCAGGCGCATGGTGTCGGCCAGCGCGTCGGCCGGCCGCTCGTAGATGCGCATCCGGGTGCCCCCGGCGGCGCCCCCCAGTGCAGTCGAGTGCACCCCGATGAACATGTACGTGTCGTGCCGGGCGTCGTAGCGCGTCACCACGGCTTCGCCGTCCCACTTCGCCAGCAATTCCTCGATGGAGGACGTCATAGGTTTCACCTCGTTGAGGGCACTGTACCGAGGCGCCCGGATAGCCTGGGTGCAATGACCAGCAGCAGCCCGACGCGTGACGATCTCCGCGACCATCTCGTCGCGTCCCGGATCGCCGGCGACGTGGCCACCACCCGGCAGAACAATCTGGAGAACTTCGGCCGGATGAGCCGGCGCGAGCCGCTCTACCTGTTCGGCCTGGAGCCGGCCGGTCGCTGGTCCTTCGACGATGTGCTCGAGCTGATGGCCCGGCGGTGCGGCGTCATCGCCGATCCCGGGCACACAAGCGGCCAGGACACGATCGATGCCGAGCGCACCCTCGACCGGCTCGAGGCGATGGCCGAGCGGATCGGCCTGGCGGCGGGACGCCGCGAGCGGGTGCTGGTGGCCACCGGTCACCCGCACGGGCTGCGGCCGGTGCATGCGGCGGTCGCCGCCGGCCTGCGCGCCGCCGGCGCGACCCTGCTGACGCCGGCGGCCGGCTGGCGCCACCCGGCCGGCCCCTACGGCAACGAAGGTCACCAGCTCCGCTACCTCGACGACGTGGCGGTGCTCTCCGGCCCGGTCAGCCTGCACCACACCCACTCGCCGGAGCCGATGCGGGCCGCGCTGGCCGCGCTGGCCGCGGACGGCCAGGCGCCGCCCGACCTCGTCGTCGCCGACCACGGCTGGGCCGGCGCCGCCGGGCAGGCCGGCGTCGACGCGGTCGGTTTTGCCGACTGCAATGACCCGGCGCTGTTCGTCGGTGAGGCCGAGGGCAGGGTCCTGGTGAGCGTCCCGCTCGACGACAACGTCGCGCCATACCTGTACGACCCGATGATCGCCTACCTGCTCGACCGGGCCCGACTGGCTCCTGCCCCGGCCTGAGCCACGGAACGCCCACCCGCAAATGGGGTGGGCGCCTCCGTAGCTCAGTGTCCGGCCGGCCGGCTCAGAAGCGGACCTTCCAGACCTGGCCGGTCACCTTCGGCGCACCAGGCGCGGGGCTGACGCCGGACGCCGGCGCGATGCTCCACGCCGACACGAACACGTTTCCGTCCATGTCCGCGGCCACCCCGCCTGGCAGCGGGACGGGCATCGAGGTCCGGGCGTTGCTGTGCTGCATGACCTTGGTCACCAGCCCGGGCGGGCCGCCGGCCGGGTTCGGGGCGAGCAGCTGGCTGACGTACAGCTCATTTTGTGAGCCGAACGCAACGCCGGTGATCGTCGAGAAGCCACCTCGCCAGCTAAGGATCTTGCCGCTGGGTGAGAGCTTCCAGACCCTGGCCGCGCCGGGCTCGAAGTGTGCGAGCTCACCGACGTAGATGTTGCCGTCGGGGCCCAGCGCAAGGGAGGTCGGAACCGCCTGGCCATCGCAATGGGCCGTGAAGTGGCCGCCGCAGCCATGGCGTGGCAGCAGGGTCAGCACACTGGTGCGGCCGTTCTTGACCGCGATGATGTCGTTGCCGCCGGCGTCGGCGACCAGCACCCGGCCGTCAGGCAGGGCCAAGGTCGCATACGGGTTGGGGTTGACGTCCTGCCCGTCCGGGTTCCGAGTGAGTTCCACCTTCGCGATGTCGGCCACCGGGACCGGTCCGCTCCGGCTGGCGAGCAGGAGTTTGCCGTCGTACTTCCGGTAGGGACCGGCTGCCGGCAACAGCTTCGGAGGTGCCCAGGTCTCCGCTATGTAGATGGCATCGAGACCGCGGGCGGAGACCCCGTCGGGCCCCGTGGCGGCAGAGCCGTCCTCGGATGCGAACGACAACAGGTTCTTGACCAGCCGGTACGGACGGCTGTTCTCGCGCAGCGCCGGGTTGTAGACCAAGGAGATCGAGCCGGTGAGCCCGGCGCAGGTCTTGCCGCCCTCGCCGGTGAAGCAGGCCGCCGTCCCGCCGTGACCGGCCTCGGCGATCAGCAGCAGACGGTGCCCCTTGTCGGCCCAGGAGAGCTGGCGTGGGTTGTTCAGCTTGTTGACCACCACTACCGGTGCCGCTGCGGCCGCCCCGGTAGTCGCGGCCGGCGCCGCCGCCTGGGCCGGTCCCGTTCCGACCAGCAGTCCTCCGACTGCGACCGCGGCTGCCGCGGCCGGTCCCACGATGCGTCGTTGCATCAGCCAACTCCCGTCCTCGAAGTGGTCGATCGACGATCGGCCTGCCCGCGGACGTTAACGCGGTGGGAGGCCTCTGCACAGGGACAAAACGGACCAGTCTGGTTCCCGACACGCCGACGGCCCGATCATCAGCTGAGCTGACCGGGCCGTCGACTGGGCCGTGGACTGCACCAGCAGCTAGCCCTCGACGTCTCCCTGGATGAACATCTCCACGGCGGCCCGGGCTTCGTCGTCGCTGAACTGCTCAGGCGGGGACTTCATGAAGTACGACGACGCCGACAGGATCGGGCCACCGAGCCCGCGGTCCATGGCGATCTTCGCGGCCCGGACAGCGTCGATGATAACGCCGGCGGAGTTCGGGGAGTCCCAGACCTCGAGCTTGTACTCGAGGTTCAGCGGCACGTCGCCGAATGCGCGGCCCTCGAGCCGGACGTAGGCCCATTTGCGGTCGTCGAGCCACGGGACATAGTCCGACGGCCCGATGTGGACGTTGTCCTTGCCCATGTCGCGGTCGACCTGCGAGGTGACCGACTGCGTCTTGGAGATCTTCTTCGATTCCAGCCGGTCCCGCTCCAACATGTTCTTGAAGTCCATGTTGCCGCCGACGTTGAGCTGCAGCGTGCGGTCGAGCTGGACGCCGCGGTCCTCGAAGAGCTTGGCCAGCACGCGGTGCGTGATGGTCGCGCCCACCTGCGATTTGATGTCGTCACCGATGATCGGGATGCCGGCGTCGGTGAATTTCTGCGCCCACTCGGGCGTGCCGGCGATGAAGACCGGCAGCGCGTTGACGAACCCGACCCTGGCATCGATGGCGCACTGGGCGTAGAACTTGGCGGCGTCCTCGGAGCCGACCGGCAGGTAGCAGACCAGCACGTCGGCCCGGGCCTGGCGCAGGGCGGCCACCACGTCGACCGGCTGGTCGTCGCTCTCCTCGATCGTCTCGCGGTAGTAGCGGCCGAGCCCGTCGAGGGTGTGACCGCGCTGCACTGTCACGTTGAGCGGCGGTACGTCGGCGATCTTGATCGTGTTGTTCTGGCTGGCGACGATGGCCTCGGACAGGTCCCGGCCGACCTTCTTGGCGTCGACGTCGAACGCGGCGACGAATTCGATGTCACGGACGTGGTACGGGCCGAACTGCACGTGCATCAGCCCCGGAACCCGGACGCCCGGGTCGGCATTGCGGTAGTACTCGATGCCCTGCACGAGCGACGACGCACAGTTGCCGACGCCGACGATGGCTACGCGGACAGAACCCATGGGGTCCTCCTTCTGGTTCGGTGGTTACTGCTCGGGGTTGGTGACAGTTGGGGGGGTGCCGGCCTGCTCGCTGGCGATCAGCTCGTTGAGCCAGCGGACCTCGCGGTCGACCGAGTCCAGGCCGTGGCGCTGGAGCTCGAGGGTGTAGTTGTCCAGGCGCTCACGGGTGCGCGACAGGCCGGCCCGCAGCTTTTCCCGGCGTTCCTCGACCCGGCGCCGGCGGCCTTCGAGGATGCGCATCCGCACGCCGGCCGGCGTCTGGGAGAAGAAGGCGAAGTGCACACCGAAGCCCTCGTCCTCGTAGGAGTCGGCGCTGACGTCGGCGAGCAGTTCCTGGAAGTGCTCCTTGCCCTCGGCGGTCAGCTGGTAGACGACCTTGCCGCGCCGGCTGGCCAGCGGTTTGAGCTCGGGCAGCGACGGATCGGGTGCGTCCTCCCCGATCAGCCCGGCCTCGCGCATCCGGCGGAGCGTTGGATAAAGGGAGCCGTAGGAAAAAGCGCGGAACATGCCGAGGGAGGTGTTGAGCCGCTTGCGCAGCTCGTAGCCGTGCAGGGGTGACTCTTTGAGCAGGCCGAGCACGGCAAATTCCAGCATGCGACAGCCTCCTCAGCTGAGTGCGTTGTCTCCCGCGATGTATCGAGGTGATACATCGCGGGAGAGTATGCGGTCGCGGTCGCCGGTGCAACAGCGACGCGCCACCGGCCGGGCCGGCTTCCGTAAACGGCCGGGGTCGGCGTCCGCCAACGGGGTAGTGCAGGCGTTGCGGCCGCGTACCCTCGCCCGCGTGAACCGTCGCTTGGTCGTCGACCATGTGCTGCAGCGCAGAGCCGTGCTGGCTGACCTCTGCGCCGGCCGGGTCAGCGCCATCGAGGTCTGCGACGCGACGCCATACCTGCTCCGCGCCGCCAAGTACCACGGCGAGCGCACCGAGGTCACCTGCCCGGTCTGCCGGCGCGAGCCGGTCTGGCACGTCAACTATGTCTACGGAGACGAGCTCAAGGCCGTCGCCGGCCAGGCCCGGCGGACCGCCGAGCTGGATCCGATGGAAGCCCGGTACACCGCCTTTTCCGTGTACGTCGTGGAGGTCTGCCCCGGCTGCGGCTGGAACCACCTGGCCCAGTCCTTCGTCCTGGGCACCGGGGCGCCGGCCCATGACGATTGCCTGGTGCACAGGTGAGCGCCCGGCGGGTCCAGAGGTCGCGCCGCCGGCGCCGGCTGGCCTTCGTGGCCGGCGCGGTGGCCCTGTTCCTGGTGTGCTCGCTGCTCGGTGTCGTCTACGCAGCCACCCGCATCCCGCTGCCCGGCGAAGTGCGCAACAAGCAGACGTCGATCATCTACTTCGCCGACGGGCGCACCGAGATGGCCCGGGTGGGGGCGGAGAACCGCACCGAGGTCCGGCTCGGCGCCGTCCCCAAGGACGTGCAGCGGGCCGTCCTGGCCGCCGAGGACCGTGACTACTACCGCGAGAGCGGGATCTCCCCCAAGGGGATCGCCCGCGCGGTGTGGGCCAACGTCCGCGGCAAGGATCTGCAGGGCGGCTCGACGATCACCCAGCAGTACGCCAAGAACGCCTATCTCGGGCAGGAGCGCACGTACCAGCGCAAGCTCCGCGAGATCGTCATCGCGATCAAGCTCGACCGGCAGTACTCCAAGGACCAGGTTCTGGAGTGGTATCTCAACACCATCTACTTCGGCCGGGGCGCGTACGGCATCGAGGCGGCTGCGGAGAACTACTTCGGGGTGCCGTCGAGCCGGCTGAGCCTAGAGCAGGGCGCCGTGCTGGCCGCCAGCATCAGGTCGCCGGCCGGTTACGACCCGCAGCAGCATCCCCAAGCGGCCCGCGACCGCTGGCACTATGTGCTCGACGGGATGGTGGCCAAGCACTTCATCCCCAGCGCTCGGGCCACCGCAATGAAGTATCCGGCCGTCCGGCCGATCGGCAGCAGTGGGTTCAACGACCTCTCCGGTCCCAAGGGCTACGTCGTACGGCAGGTATCCCAGGAGCTCGCCGCGCACGGGATCAGCGACGAGGTGCTGCGCAGCAGTGGGCTGCGCGTGATCACGACCATCGACGCGCAGGCCCAGCGCTCCGCGGTGGCAGCGGTCAACAAGGTTTTCTCCGACCAGCCCAAGGACCTGCGGCAGGCGCTCGTCGCGATCGAGCCCGGCACCGGACGGATCCGGGCCTACTACGGCGGCAAGATCGGCAACGGCGCCCTGGACTACGCCAGCCACTCCTACCAGCCGGGCTCCAGCATCAAGCCGTACGTGCTGGCCGAGGGGCTGAGCCAGGGGATCAGCCTGCGTTCGCGATGGGACGGCAGCTCACCGCAACACTTCCCCGGCCGCAGCGCCCCGGTCTACAACAGTGGCGACGGCCAGGGCGAGCAGTGCTCCAGTTGTGACCTGATCCGGTCTACGGTGCTGTCGCTCAACACCGTCTACTACGCGCTGACCGCGAAGGTGGGTGCGGCCAAGGCCGCCCGGCGGGCCGAGCTGGCCGGGATCCGCCAGCTGGGTGGGCAGCCCATCGAGACCTTCCTGAAGTCGGGCAAGCTGAGCAACGCGTTCGGGATCGGGCAGTTCGAGATCACCCCGCTGGACCAGGCCGACGGGTTCGCCACCTTTGCCGGCGGCGGCGTGCAACACGACCCGCACTTCGTGGACAAGGTCGTCCGGATCGACAACGGTGCCGTCGTCTACCAGCCCAGGGCCGGTCCCGGTCGCCGGGCGTTCTCCGCCGGCGTAGCGGCCGACGCGACGTACGCCATGCAGCAGGTGCTACGGACCCGTCGGGGCAGCCCGTTCGACCGCAGCCTGGCCGACGGCCGGCCGGCTGCCGGGAAGACCGGCACCGCCGAGGACCCGCACGCCAAGCAGACGAACGGCAACGGCGGCGGCAACAGTGCCGCCTGGATGTGTGGCTTCACCCCCCAACTCGCCGCCGCCGTCTGGGTCGGCCACGACAACTTGAAGACGGCGCTGGTGACCAAGGCCGGGCGGCAGGTCTACGGGATCGGGTTGCCGGCGTTGACCTGGCAGGCATTCATGGACGGCGCGCTGCGGGGCCAGCCGATCCGCACGTTCGGACCGCCGGTCTTCCTCGGCCGGCGCAGCGGCGGCAATGGTGCGGTGAGCGTGCGCTCGCCGGACCCGATACCGACCGCCACCTCAGCGCTGCCGTCGCCGGCACCGTCGCCCTCGTCCTCCTCACCCGGGCCGTCCCTTCAGCCGTCCTCCTCACCCCAGCCGTCCGCCTCGCCGGCACCGCGACCGTCGTCGCCGGCGCCGCGCCCGTCCCGGTCGCCGTGCCCGATCGTCTGCCCATCGCCGAGCAGATCGCCGAGCAGATCATCAGCGGTGCCCGGACCATGAGCGGGCCCGGATGACCGTGACGGTCCTGCCGTCGTCGGACGATCCGATCCCCCGCGGCCTGTCCCAAGCGGTCGGGGGGCCACCCGGGCGGCACGCCTCCGGCCGCGGGCACCGGTTCTGGACCCCGCTGCGGGTCATTCTGGCGATGGCGCTGCTGATGCTGGCCGCCGCCTGGGTGCAGAAGGCTCCCTGTCGCGAGCACCCCTGGGCCCACGAATATCAGTACACGCACGCCTGCTACACAGACGTCTTCGCGCTGTACTTCAGCGAGGGCCTCGACGCCGGCCAGGTCCCGTACCTGGGCCATCCGGTCGAATACCCCGTCCTGACCGGAGCGCTGATGGGGGCGGTGGCCTGGCCGGCCCGCCTGATCGACCACGCCCATCCGGCCCGCACCTTCTTCGACCTGACCGCGCTGGTGATGGCCGGGTCGGCTCTGGTCACGGTGTGGGCGCTGACCCGGCTGCACCGGCGCCGGCCCTGGGACGCGGCCCTGTTCGCGCTCGCGCCGGCGTTGCTCGTGACGGCCTACGTCAACTGGGACCTGTTCGCGGTCGCCCTGTCCACGACCGCCCTGCTGGCATGGGCCCGAAGGCGGCTCGTGTGGGCGGGGGTGTTGCTCGGCCTGGCCGTGGCGGCGAAGTTCTATCCGGTGCTCTTCCTCGGGCCGCTCTTCCTGCTGTGCCTGCGGGCGGGGAAGCTGCGCGCCTTTTCCGTGACGGCCGCGGCCGCCGCGGTGACCTGGGCGGTCGTCAACGGGCCGGTCGCGCTGATCGCACCGGCTGCCTGGTCGCGCTTCTTCGTCCTCAGTGACACCCGCAACGTCGACTGGGGCACCTTCTGGTACTGGCTCCGCTACGCCACCGGCCGGTCGCTCGACGGGGCGATACCGCCCGGAGGCGCCCCGCGCGTGCTCAACCTCGCTGTGGCAGCCGCTCTCGTCGTGGGCTGCGCCACGATCGCTGTGCTCGCACTGGCCGCGCCTCGTCGACCGCGGCTGGGGCAGCTGGTGTTCCTGGTGGTCGCCGTGTTCCTGCTGACCGGCAAGGTCTGGTCGCAGCAGTACGTGCTCTGGCTGGTGCCGCTGTCCGTTCTGGCCCGCCCGCGCTGGCGTGCCTTTCTGGTGTGGCAGGTGTGCGAGCTGGCGTACTTTCTGGCCTTTTACTACGAGCTGGTCGGCGCCGCGCGGGGCGCTCCGGTGATTCCCGAGTGGGTGTTCATCAGGGCCACCTGGCTACGGGCCGGCGGGCTGGCCGTGCTGTGTGTGTTGGTGGTCATCGATGTGCTGCGGCCGGCCGGGGACGCGGTGCGGGCCTACGGCGACGACGACCCGGCCGGCGGGGTCCTCGACGGCGCGCCGGACGTGCTGGGCCCACAGCCGTCCGGGCCCGGTCCTTCAGCGGTCGAGGCGGTAGACCCAGTCGTTGCCGGTGACGAGCTGCCGGGTCAGCGGTAGGCCGGCCACCGGCTTGGCCTCGGCGCCCTGCCACGGCGTCCCGAACGCGTAGCCGGGCAGCAGCACTACCGTACGGAACCCGCGACCCCGCAGATAGGCGACGGACGCCGCGTCCGGAAACCCGGCTACGCGCCGGCGCATCTCCTCCTGGGCCCGCGGCTGCACGCTGGTGCTGCCGTTGGCGATCAGCGGCCAGCCGTCGGTCGACCAGAGCATCACGATGTTGTCGTGGTAGGCGTCGCTGGGCAGCACGAGAACCGGGGCCGCAACGCCGTGCAGGGCCGGCGGCTCCCGCGGCACGTCCGGATGCGGCACCGTCCCCACGCCTTCGATCAGCACTCCGACCGGCAGCAACAGCAGCGCGGCGCCGGCCCGGGCCGGCAGCCGCTGGGCCAGCCGGGTCACCGCGTACGCCGCGAGCAGTCCTAGGGCCAGCGTCGTGTACAGCGCCAGCCGGCCCGAGGTGCGCACGCTCTCCCAGCCCGGCAGATGGGCCTGGATCGGCAGCATGGTGTAGCGGCCGCCGGCCAGGGTGGTGCCCAGGCCGAGCAGGACGCTGCCGACCACGGCGGCGGCCAGCCATAGCCGGCGCCGCAGCGGGGCCGCACCCAGTACCAGGCCGGCGGCGGCCAGGGCCAGCAGCAGGAAACCCGGCAGTAGGGCCATCTCGGGAGGCCAGGTCAGGTGCGCCCGAGCGCCGGCCTGGGCCGACCCCCACAGCCGGGACGCCGCCGGCGCAATGAAGTAGCCGGAGAGCGGCGGGGAGAACAGGGCCAGCTCGGCCGGCCCGCGACGCGCTTCCGGGTGCGCTGCCAGCACGCTCAGGTACGGCAGCGACAGCAGCCCGGTCACCGCGGTGAAGGCCAGCCCGCCGGCGAGGTCGGCGGCGATCAGCCCGCCCGGGACCCGCGGGCGCCGGGCCAGCAGCCAGCCCACCAGCGCGCCGGCACAGACCAGCAGCAGGACGTAGGCGAAGGCCAGCCCCAGGGCGAAGCCGAGGCTGACCTGCCACGCGGCGACCGCCCAGCCGGCGACCGCCCACGCCGGGCGCACGCGATTGCGGTCGTAGCCCTGCCGGCCGTAACCGTGACCACGGGCCAGCATCGCCAACGCCAGCGGGATGGCGCCGCTGGACAGGACGTTGAGGTGGCCGGCGTGGGCCAGCCGCCAGGGGGCGTAGGCGTAGGCGGAGCCGGCGACCAGCGCGCCGACCGGATGTGCGCCGAGTTGCCGGGCCAGCAGATAGGCCCCGGCGAACGCCATCGCGTACGCGAGCACGAACAGCACGTTGTAGCTGATCAGCGAGCCGCGGATCCCGCCGCCGAACACGGTCAGCGGCGCCAGCCCCAGCAGCGTGTCGTTGAAGGCGTAGGAGTCCGGCAGCGGCCAGAAGGTGTTGGCTTGGAACAGGTGCAGCGGCTGGGCCAACAGCGCATGCCCACCCCAGGAGGCCATCCAGGCCTCCACCACCGGATCGGACAGATCATGGGGCACGGTGGTGCCGGGATGGCGCATGGCGGGCCAGGTCATGAGCAGCGCCAGTCCGACGCTCCCGAGGGCGACCAGCAACACCTCCCGGCGGGCTGAACGCACGTCTCAGGCCGGCAGATGTGCGCGCAGGTAGTCGATGTCCCCGCTCTGGCCGGCCGGGCCCCCCGGAGTCTCGACGATCACCGGCGCGCCGGCCGCCGCCACGACTGCGACGATCGCGGCCGGGTCGATCTGACCACTGTCGAAGTTGGTGTGCCGGTCCGCGCCGGAGCCGAAAGGATCGCGCGATCCATTGGCATGCACGAGGTCGATCCGGCCGGTGATCGCCTTGACCCGGTCGACGACATCGGCCAGGTCCTCACCGGCGGCATGGAAGTGGCAGGTGTCGAGGCAGAAGCCCGGGCCGTAGTCGCCGATCGCATCCCACAGTCGGGCCAGCCGGTCGACATGCCGGGCCATCGCGTGGTCACCGCCGGCGGTGTTCTCGATCAGGATGGGCAGGCCGAACTGCCCTCGCTCGAAGGTCTTGCGCCAGTTGTCGTAGCCGGCCTCCGGATCGTCACCCTTGCCCACGTGGCCGCCGTGCACGATCAGCCCGCGGGCCCCGATGGCGGCCGCAGCGGCCGCCTGCTGGCCGAGGAGCTTGCGGCTGGGGATGCGGATGCGGTTGTTGAGCGTGGCGACGTTGATCACGTACGGCGCGTGCACGTACAACCCGATCGTGGACTGCTTCAGCTCGCCGGCGTCCTCCCGGATCGGCACCTGCTTGGGCCATGCCTGCGGGTCGCCGAGGAAGAATTGGGCCAGCTCCGCCCCCATTGCGGCGGCGTCACGCGGTGGGTTTGCCTGGTCGATGTGGGCGCCGATCTCCATGACTGGCCACCTTAGCCGCGCCGTACGACACCTCGTCGATTCGCAGCGATCGCGACCGCGCTGTTACCCTTCGGGGCAGTTGTGCTGCGTTTGCCCGCGCACATCCTCCTGCTACGGAGACTCCGTGGCCGCACAGTCCACAGGAGGTGGAGAAGCTCTTGCGCCACTATGAGTTGATGGTCATCCTCGATCCAGACCTCGAGGAGCGCACCATCCAACCGTCCCTCGACCAGTTCCTCGGTGTCGTCCGCCAAGGCGGCGGCACAGTGGAGAAGGTCGATGTCTGGGGCCGGCGCCGGCTGGCCTTCGAGATCGACAAGAAGGTCGAGGGCATCTACGCCGTCGTCGACCTGCAGGCCGAGCCGGCCGCGGTCCAGGAGCTGGACCGCCAGCTCAACCTCAACGAGTCGGTCCTGCGCACCAAGGTCCTCCGACCCGACCAGCGCTAGCCCGGCACCGAGGAGCCCTTCCATGGCAGGCGAAACAGTCATCACCGTCGTCGGGAACATCACCGCCGACCCCGAGCTGCGCTTCACCCCCAGCGGCGCTGCCGTCGCCAACTTCACGGTTGCATCGACGCCCCGCACGCTGGACAAGGCCACCAACGAGTGGAAAGACGGCGAGGCGCTGTTCCTGCGCTGCAGCGTCTGGCGCCAAGCCGCCGAAAACGTCGCCGAATCGCTCCAGCGCGGGATGCGCGTCATGGTGCAGGGCCGCCTCAAGCAGCGGTCGTACGAGACCAAGGAGGGGGAGAAGCGCACGGTGGTCGAGTTGGACGTGGACGAGATCGGTCCCTCGCTGAAGTACGCCACCGCGAAGGTCAACCGGACGACCCGCGGCGGCGGTGGTGGTGGCGGTGGTGCTGGCGGCGGCTTCGGCTCGTCCGGCGGATCGGCCAACTCCGCAGCCGATGATCCGTGGGCCACCGCAGCGCCGGCCTCCTCGGGCAGCGGTTTCTCCGACGAGCCCCCCTTCTAGCCCCCATGCCGACAACAAGGAAATCGATGGTCAAGCCGCCCGTACGCAAGCTGAAGAAGAAGGTCTGCTCCTTCTGCAAGGACAAGACCACCTATATCGACTACAAGGACACGCCGCTGCTGCGGAAGTACATCTCGGACCGTGGCAAGATCCGGGCCCGCCGGGTGAGCGGCAATTGCAGCCAGCACCAGCGTGACGTCGCGGTCGCCATCAAGAACAGCCGCGAGATGGCGCTGCTCCCCTACAGCAGCGCCGGCAGGTAGGGGATCTCTATGAAACTCATCCTCACCCAGGAAGTCAGCGGCCTCGGCGGTCCGGGAGACGTCGTCGAGGTCAAGGACGGATACGGGCGCAATTACCTCGTGCCGCAGAGCCTGGCGATGGCCTGGACCCGAGGTGGCGAGAAGCAGGTCGCGACGATCAAGCGGGCCCGCGATGTGCGTGACGTCCAGGACCTCGGCCGGGCGCAGGAGATCAAGGGGCAGCTCGAGGGTCTCAGGGTCACCTTGACGACGCGGGCCGGCGCAGGTGGGCGGCTGTTCGGCTCGGTGACCGCCGCCGACGTGGCTGGCGCGGTGAAAAGCGCCGGCGGTCCGGAGCTGGACCGGCGCCGGATCGAGTTGCCGGGTCACATCAAGACGACCGGCAGCCACGCGGTGACCGTCAAGGTGCACCCTGAGGTCGTTGCCACCCTCACGCTGGATGTGGTCGCGGCCTGATCGGGCCGCTAACGGACCGGTCGCTGCGCCGACCGGTCCATCGGTCTGCCCGGTGGCTTGGGACCGGGTCGGCGATCTGATCCCGGGCACTTTTCTTGGCTGCACAGCTTGGGGACTGCGTACCGGCAGGCCAGCCCGCGTGTCGGCGCCGGAGAAACCTTGCTGTGCACAGGTCTGTGCACAGCCTGTGCACCGCGGCTGCCGCGTGGCGTCCACAGGGCGTCCACAGCCGGCTGCACAGGCTTTCTTGAGCCGGCAGCAGTCGTTCCCCTAGCGTTCGCTTTCGGCGCTGTCATACCCGGCTACTAGGCATGGGGTCGGTGGCGACAGACGGACGGTGGGGATCTGCATGGCGGTCAGCGAGGACGTACGCCCGCTTGCCGCTGTCCCCGAGTTCGAGCGGCAGCCGCCGCAGGATGTGGCTGCCGAGCAGTCGGTCCTGGGCGGCATGCTGCTGAGCAAAGACGCCATCGCCGACGTCGTCGAAGTGCTGCAGCCAGGCGACTTCTACCGGCCGGCCCATCAGCTGGTCTACGACGCGGTTCTCGATCTCTACGGCCGAGGTGACCCGGCTGATCCGGTCACGGTCGCCGCCGACCTGACCCGGCGTGGTGAGCTCGGCCGGGTCGGCGGCGCGCCCTATCTGCATACGCTGATGTCCAGCGTTCCCACCGCCGCCAACGCCGGCTACTACGCCCGCATCGTTGCCGAGCAGGCCATCCTGCGGCGTCTGGTCGAGGCGGGCACCCGGATCGTGCAGCTGGGCTACGGCAGTGCCAGCGGTTCGGGCCTCGACGTCGACGAGGTCGTTGACCGGGCCCAGCAGGCTGTCTACGACGTCACCGAGCGGCGGACGAGCGAGGACTACGTCATTCTCGAGCAGCTCCTGCACGGGACCCTGGACGAGATCGAGTCCATCGGCAACCGGGGCGGCGTGATGACCGGGGTGCCGACCGGTTTCGTCGACCTCGACGCGCTGCTCAACGGACTGCACCCGGGCCAGCTGATCGTCGTGGCGGCCCGGCCCGGCGTCGGCAAGGCGCTCGCTCTGGACACCGCGCTGCCCACCCCGACGGGGTGGACGACGATGGGCGACGTCGCCGTGGGCGACGACCTGATCGGTGCGGACGGCCGGCCGACCCGGGTGATCGCCGCGACCGATGTGCTCACCGGGCGACCATGCTTCGAGGTGGCCTTCTCCGACGGCCAGGTCATCGTCGCCGACGGCCAGCACCAGTGGCTGACCACGAGCGGTGTGGTCACGACCGAGCACATGGCGGCGGCGATTCGGTGCGGTGCTCCCGACGGCGGTGCTCCCGGATCTGATGCGGTTTATGGATTGCCGGTCGCTCGGGCACTGGAGCTGCCAGAGGCGGACCTCCCCCTGCCGCCGTACCTGCTGGGCGGGTCCCTGGCCGGCGGCTACGCCGCCGTCATTCGCGCCGCCGACCCCGAGATTGCCATGCGGGTGGACGGGTTGGTCCCGCCCGGCGCCGCCGTGTCGGTGCTGCTCGAGTTGGCCGCTCTGGACCACGCGGAGATACCGCCGGCCTACCTCCGAGGCTCCGAGCCGCAGCGGCGTGAGCTGCTGGCCGGCTTGCTCGACGTCGCCGGCACGGTGACCGCCGACGGCTCGGTGCAGGTCTCAGTGGCCCAGCGTGGGCTGGCCGAGGGAATCCGGGAGGTCGTGCACAGCCTGGGATACCACAGCGAGGCCATGCCCGCCGCATCGGAGCTCGGCCGGGTCACCGTGACCTTCCGGGCCCACGACGAGGTCTTCGGGGTGGAGCACAAGCGGCTGGTGCACAAGGAGAATTCTTCGGGCGATGGGCGGCCCGGCCGGCGCTGGGTGACCGGCGTCCGTCCCGTGCCGTCGGTGCTGGTCCGGTGTGTCGAGGTCGACGATGGCGCACATCTCTATCTCGCCGGCCGCGCCATGATCCCCACGCATAACTCGACCCTGGGGCTGGACTTCGCCCGATCCTGCTCCATCAAGCACCGGATGGCGTCGGTGATCTTCTCTCTCGAGATGAGCAAGTCCGAGATCACGATGCGGCTGCTCTCGGCCGAGGCGAAGGTGCCGCTGCACCACATGCGCTCGGGCACGATGAGCGACGACGACTGGCAGCGGATGGTGCGCCGGATGGGGGAGGTGGCCAGCGCGCCGCTCTACATCGACGACTCGCCGAACATGACCATGATGGAGATCCGGGCAAAGGCGCGGCGGCTCAAGCAACGCCATGAGCTGCGCCTGATTGTGGTGGACTACCTGCAGCTGATGAGCTCGCCCAAGCGCACCGAGAGCCGACAGCAGGAAGTGTCGGAGCTGTCCCGGGGGCTCAAGCTGCTGGCCAAGGAGCTCGAGGTGCCGGTCGTCGCGATGAGCCAGCTCAACCGCGGGCCCGAGCAGCGCACCGACAAGCGGCCGCAGCTGGCCGACCTGCGCGAGTCCGGCGCGATCGAGCAGGACAGCGACGTGGTGATCCTGCTCTATCGCGAGGACATGTTCGAGAAGGAGTCACCGCGGGCGGGGGAGGCCGATCTGATCGTCGCCAAGCATCGCAACGGGCCCACCAACAGCGTCACCGTGGCGTTCCAGGGTCACTATTCGCGCTTCATGGACTTCACCACCGGGCCGTAGCGTCCGCCGGTCACGTTTGGGTTGATGCGTCAGCTGACGTCCGAAGATGCCTTTCAGTTTGGTAAGGACGGAGGCGCGCTATGGCGAAGTAGAAGCAGCAGCCGTCACCAAAGAGATCTGCACAGGCTCTGCCAGCAACGTGCACAGGCCTCCTGGACGGTCTCCGGGTTCGTTACTTACGGTCCTATTGTCGAATTCACCGGCCGGAGGGCCCTGCACTATGCCGCTCAACGACCGAGACCCAAGGCTGCTACTGGGCGCAGCGACGCCGTCCCCTGGTGTGCCCGTCTGGTTCACCATCGCCGTTGGGATCGCGGCCCCACTTCTTGTGCTTCTCGGAGTGCTGGTCGGTGAGTTCCTGACCCGCAAGGGCGCAAGAGAGCTGGACTTCCGTGCCAAGCGAGAGGAGGCCCTACGGAACGTCCGCTGGGCTGCGGAGATGGCGTTCGACAAGACCGGAGCGGCGGCTGTCATGGGTGTAGCCGTGCTAGGAACCGCCAAGGGCGACCCCGTCCTTCAGACACACTCCGACAAAGCGCTCATCAAGGCAATCCTGGACTCCATAGTTGAGCCGGCGGCTGCTGCGTACTATAGACGCGTGGGGTCTGCTGCGCCGCCACATGTGACGGTCGCTGCTCAACCTCCATCTTCACCCGATGACTCGGACGACCGCGGCGAAGGAGCGGGCGATGGTGGAGCTGCGAGCACATAGCCGCCTTACGGTTGGCGCCATACAAGTCACTCCTGCCCAAGTGGCCGCGGCCAAGCTCCGCGTTGAGATGGCCGCCGAGAGCGGCGAAGAGGTTGACGAGGCTGTGCGGGCTATCGCTGGAGCAGGAACCGCCTCTCGCCCCGTCAACGGAACTGTCAGCCAACAACAGCAAGAAGAGGGCGATTTGTTTCGCGCCTACTCGCGGGGCCGGGCCAGTGCCTTGGAGCCGGGGGATGAGAACGTCTCGACCCAAGAGCCCGACTGATCGCACTTGAGCGGTGGCCGAGTGGAGGTGCGATTCTCGGCTGGCTCATGCACTACCAAGTTGGGCGGCCCGGTGGGCGCGTAACACCGCGTCGTGAAATGTGACCTCTTCGCCGTGCGGCGGGTTGACGGCGGTGCGCGGACGTGCCTCGCAGGTGTCCACGACCCAGCCGTCGCCGAGCGACGCCGCGACCTGGTTGGCGGTCCAGCCTGCCTCGGCGAGATGCGCGGGCGGCATCGATGTCTGCAGGTCGGCCGGATCGTGGCCGACCACCACCAACGTGCCGCCGGGCGCCACGGCGGCGGCGAGCCGCGTAAATAGTAGTTGGCGCATGTTGCCGGACACGTGCACGTACGACGCGGTGACTAGGTCATATGTCGCCGGGGCGTCGGCCTGGGTGAGGTCGTGGTGTAGCAGGCGCAGGGTGACGCCGGCGATCGCTGCGGCGTTCGCGGCGCGGTCGAGTGCGACCGTGGACAGCTCGAGGCCGGTCACAGTCCAGCCCTGGCGGGCGAGCCAGATAGCGTCGCCGCCTTCGCCGCAGCCGGCGTCGAGGGCGGTGCCGGGCACTAGGCCCTCGAGCTCGGTCACGAGGGCGGCGTTGGGGGCACCGTTCCACAACTGCGGGCGCTCTCGGTACCGGTCGTCCCATGCCTGCTCGCTCCAGAAGTGGGCGCGGTGGCGCTGCGCCGCGGCCGTCGCGTCGCCGGTGATCAGGTAATTGTTCAGCCCGCCGGCCGCGGCGAGGCCCGAGGCCGCGGACGAGACCACCTGTGCCATGGGGTCGGCGACGTTGCCAGCGACGAAGACGCCGGGCACCGAGGTGGCACCCATCGGGCCGGCCGCGACGTGTGTGGCCGCCACCCTCTCGTCGACTCGGAACTCCGCGGTCTCGACGCCCAGCGCCTCGATCAGCTCGCTTCGCGCGCGAACGAAGGAGGCGACGACCAGCGCGTCCAGCTCGAGGAGGCTGCCGTCGGCGAGCCGGACGCCGGTGAGCACGCCGTCCGTCGAGTCCACCTCGAGCGCCGGCCCCTGCAGGACGGGGATGCCGAGCGCGGCGAGCTGGTCGGCGGCCTCGCCGGCGGGTGCCACGCCCGCGTGCACGACGAGGGTGACGTCGTCGCTCAGCTGCCGGAACATCAATGCCTGGTGCACGGCCATCGGGACCGTCGCGAGCACGCCGATCCGCCGGTCGCGCACCTCCCAACCGTGGCAGTACGGGCAGTGGATGACGCCCGTTCCCCACTGCTCGGCCATGCCCGGCACCTCGGGCAGCTCGTCCCGCGCGCCGGTCGCGACGAGCAAGCCCCGGGCGTAGATCTCGGTGAGCACGCTCTCACGGCTGGAGTCCGGGCAGCGCCGTCCCTCGCTCGAACTGCTGCTGCGGCTGGCCCGCGCGCACGAGGTGCCCGTCGATGAGCTCATCCATGGCCCGGCAACGGAGGATCCGCGGCTGCGCCCGACCGCCGTGCGCCGGCACGGCCGCACGATGTATCCGCTTACCCGGCGCCCCGGTGGCGTGCAGGCGTACAAGATGATCATCGAGCCAGGGTCCGGGACCGCCGAGCAGCGCTCGCACGAGGGCTATGAATGGATGTACGTGCTCAACGGCCGGCTCCGGCTGCGGCTCGCCGAGCTCGACCTCGAGCTGGGCGCCGGCGAGGCCGCGGAGTTCGACACCCACACCCGGCACTGGTTCGGCTGCGCGAACGCGAAGCCAGTCGAGCTGCTCGTGCTCTTCGGACCACAGGGCGAGCGCGTGCATGTGCGCGCTGCTCCGCGCCAGGCGCCGGCGGCGGTCGCGAGGTAGCGTCGCGCTCAGTATCAAGGCGACGGCCCGCTTCGTGCATGCGGTCGTTCGGTGCTGAGTGGTTGGGCCAGAGTCGATTGAGCTGACGTCGGACGCAGGCGATGTCAGTGGCCGTTGGGTCCGCCGATCTCGTGGGTGCGTTGCTCGCGCAGTGCGCGCAGGTGGACTGCCGCCCACGTGCGGTAGGGACGCCAGGCCTCGGAAACCTCCGCCAGCGTCCGGTCCGTGCCGTAACGCTCGACGAGCTCAGCGTCCAGGCGCCGCTCGTGGCGTGGCAGGACGTCGGGAGCGTTGGCGCCACGGAGCACCACCAGCTCGGCCGCGAACGGCCCCAGCCCCTTGATCTCCTGGACCGATCGGACGGCGTCGTCGGGGTCAACGGCCCGCAGTGAGTAGCCGTCGAGGCGCCCGTCGAGCGCGGCGACGGCGACGGCGTGCAGGTACTCGGTCTTGCGGCCGGGCAGATCGAGGTCCAGGGCGCGGAGAACTCGTGGATCCGGGAATGCTCCGTCGTCGCCATGGCGGTCGACGAGGTCGCCCCGGAGCCGGGCGGCCTGCACGATGCGGATGCGCTGGGACAGCACCGACCAGGCCGCGGCCTCGTACGGCGAGTGGAAACCGCACGGACGCAACCCGGGTAGCTGCTCCTGCGCGTCGGCGATGACCGGGTCGCGACGAGCGACGTCCGGCCAACTACGCGCGTCGACGTCCAGGGACAGGAACCGACGGACCTGATCGGCGGCGGCCTCGAGGTCGCCGTCGCCGGCCAGGCTGATGGTCGCGAGGTTGTCGCGTCGCGTGACCTTCACCTCGGCCCGTGACCAGTCCGCCTCCACCCGGAACACCGTGTGGATCCCGTCTCCCGCTCGCTGTGCGTCGAGCGCAGAAGGGCTGAACCCTTCCCAGAAAGCTCGGCTGGTCGTGAGGGACCACGGGCCGAGCACCTGCGCGTCGACCGTGTGTCGTCTCATCGTCGTGCCTTCCTTGTGCGAGCTGGTGGCGTGTCAGGCCTGGTCGTGAATGGTGACCGCGTAGCCGTCGGGGTCGGAGAAGGTGAAGGCTCGCCCGAACGGGGAGTCGAACGGGGGGACGGTGATGGGGACGCCGTCGGCGGCCAGGCGGTCGTGCAGAGCCTGGGCGTCGTCGGTGTGCAGCCACAGCGCGACGCCGATCCCGGGGTTCGGGCGGGCGGCGTCAAGCTCGACGCCGGGCAACGGTTCCCGCACTGCGAAGGAGGCCGGCTTGGTGTCGAACACCACGGCACCGGACGGAGCGATGGGTGCGCGCTTCAGTCCCAGCCGGGTCTCGTAGAAATTGGCCGCGCGGTCGAGGTCGCGCACCTGCAGAGCGATGAAGGTCGGTCCGGTCACGGTCATCGTGAGCTCCTCTTCGTTGTGTGTCAGCACATTGACACGCCCTCAGCATGCGTCAGAATGTTGACATGAGTCAAGTGGAGGTCGTCGGCCCCGTAGACGAGGCGGTGGGATATGTGCTCAAACAGGCCACCACCGCCCTGCGCTCGGCGATGGACACCGTGCTGCGTCCGCTGGAGCTGACGGTTCCGCAGTACTCCTGCCTTGAAGTGCTCGACCAACGGCCGGGACTGTCCAGCTCGGAGTTGGCTCGGGCCACGTTCGTCACCCGGCAGTCCATGAATCTGGTCCTCCGGGGCCTGCAGCAACGCGGCCTGCTCACCCGGGCCGCCGTCGCCGACCACGGCAAGGCGCTGCCCACCGAGCTGACCGCCGCCGGCCGCGTGCAGTTGCGTACGGCCAGCGTCGCGGTCCGCACCATCGAGAAGCAGATGCTCACCCCACTAACGCCCAGCGCTCAACAACGGCTACTTGCCGACCTCGCCGCCTGCGCCGCCGCGCTCACGGGGTGAACCTGCCACCCGACCGAACGAGCACGCGGTGGGAGACTGACCCGAAGAACCTCACGGCCTCCATCACAGCATGAAAGCCCCGCCAGCCCGTCCGGCGACAAATCCCCGGCCGCGAGCGGAGCAGGGTCGCCGGAGCGCCGGAGCAAATCTGGTTGGCTTCGTGGACCGGTGCCCGTAAGCGGATCGACATACGGCGAGCAGGATCTTTGGGGTCGAGTCGTGGTGCTTCGATGCTGGGCGGCTGTAGCGATTGACTCGGCCGGGTCACCGTGACCTTCCGGCCCCACGACGAGGTCTTCGGGGTGGAGCACAAGCGGCTGGCGCACAAGGAAATTCTCCGGGCGATGGCCGGCCCGGCCGGCGGAGGGGTACAGGAGCGGCGACGCTGTACGCTTGGTATATCCATGTGCGAAGCGGTGAGCGTAACTGAAGCTCGCAGCCAGCTCGCGGCGATCATTGACCGCGCCCGCGCCGAGCACCAGCCGGTGTACCTCGCTCGCCGCGGTCGCCCGGTGGCTGCGGTGATCGATGCTGACGACCTCGACCGCATCCTCGAGCTGGCGCAGGACATGACCGACATCCGGGCCGCCGAGCAGGCCAGGGCCGAGATGGCGGCCACCGGTGCGGCACCGGTCCCCTGGGAGCAGGTCAAGGCCGAGCTCGGCCTGACGTGACCTACGGCGTCAACCTCGCGCCGGCTGCGGTCCGGCAGCTTCGCAAGCTCGATCCGCAGGCCCGCCGGCGCATCCAGGCGGTGATCGAACTGCTCGCAGCGCAGCCGCGGCCACCGGCCGCAACGCCGTTGGTAGGAGGCACCGGCGAGTGGCGGGTCCGGACCGGGGACTACCGCATCGTCTATGAGATCCATGATGACGCGCTGCTCGTGCTCGTCATCGCACTCGGGCACCCGCCGCGAGGTGTAGCGGGGTAGTTGAACGACTGCGTTCAGACCGGGACGTCTGCGTATTGCCCGTACTGCAAGGCGGTTGCGCCGTGGATGTACCAGGTGCCGGTGGACGGCCGGAACAGCGCGATGTCGGTGCGCCCGTCGCCGGTGTAGTCGGCGGGGATCGGGATGTCACCGGCTCGGCCGTAATAAACGGAGGCGCCGCCCCGGAAGAACCAGGTGTCGGTGGATGGCCGGAACAGGGCAATGTCGGCTCGGCCGTCGCTGGTGTAGTCGGCCGGGACCGGGACGTCCCCCCTTTGCCCATACTGCACCGCAACCGCGCCGCGGATGTACCAGGTGCCGGTGGACGGCCGGAAGACGGCGATGTCTGTACGGCCGTCGCCGGTGTAGTCGGCCGGGATCGGGATGTCCCCGGATTCACCGAAATAGACCGAGGTGCCACCCCGGAAATACCAGGTACCCGTGGACGGCCGGAACAGCGCGATGTCGGCTCGGCCGTCGCCGTTGTAGTCAGCGGGGACCGGGACGTCGGCGTTCTGGCCGTACTGCAGGGCGGCGGCTCCGTGGACGTACCAGGTGCCGGTGGACGGCCGGAACAGCGCAATGTCTGTACGGCCGTCGCCGGTGTAGTCGGCGGGTATCGGAATGTCGCCGGACTGGCCGTAATACACCGAATTGGCACCCCGGAATGACCAGGTGCCGGTGGAGGGCCGGAAGACCGCGATGTCGGCGCGGCCGTCGGCGTTGTAGTCGTAGCGGGTCGCCGGCGCGATCAGGCCGCGCCGTTGCTTGGCGATCAGCACGCGCAGCGCCGAGGCGTTCAGCTGGGCGCGGAAGGTGGCATTTGCCTTGGCCTGGGCGAGCACCGCGGTGTACATCTGCGGCAGGACGGCGGCATTCACCGTGAGCACCAGGTCACCGCCGGCCGCGATGAAGTCGACAGCGCGGGCCCCCGGCGACCAGGCCGCGACCTGCCGGGCGTTGCCGAGGTCGTCGGAGATGATCACGCCGCGGAAGCCCAGATCGCCGCGCAGCATTCCGGTCACGATGGTCGGGCTGAACGCCGCCGGCCGGGCCGGGTCGATCTTGGCGTAGTACGCCGTCGACATCATCACGAAGGGCACGCCGGCGTCGATCGCCGCCGCGAACGGCGTGAGGTAGGCGTCGGTGCGGGTGGTCACCGAGTCCGTCACCCCGGCCGACGTATCGGGGTTGGCCGTCACCCGGCCGAGCCCGGGGAAGTGCTTGGCCGTCGCGTCGACGCCGGCCGCCGCCATGCCCTGGGCGAAGGCCGTGCCCTGGGTGGCGACGATGGCCGGCGTGTAGCCGTACTCCCGCTGGTAGTAGCCGATCGGCGGGTTGCCCGGCGCCGCGGCCGCGCTGGGGACGGTGTCCATGACCGGGGCGAGGTTGACGTTGACACCGGCCGAGCGCAGCTGGGCGCCCCAGGTCCCGGCATAGCTGCGCAGCGTCGTCGTCGCCAGGCCGCCCTGGGCGAGGCCGGTCGGCATGGTCGAAAAGCCCGGTCCGCTCAGCACCTGGACGTAGCCGCCCTCCTGGTCGGTGCTGATGAACAACGGCACTCCGGACGTGGCGGCCGGGGTCGCCAGAGCTTGCAGGCCGCGGCTCACGCCGGCCGTGGCGGCCGTGCCGGCGGAGCTGCGCCCGGTCAGGATCACGTTGCCGACGTGGTAGCTGCTGATCGCCGCCCGGGTTGAGGAGTCGACGCCGGTGGCCGCGCCCCCGACCATGAACAGCTGCCCGACGCGTTGCTCCTCGCTCATCCGGGCCAGCACGGCCGCGGCTCCACCGAGCGGGGCAGCCGCCTGCGCCGGCGACACGCCGACGGCGCTACTGAACGCAACGACGAGGGGGACGGTGAGCAGGGCGGCGCGACGACGAGTGGCCACGACGACTCCTTCGGGCAGCGGAGGGCGGCGGACCCGGCGGGACACCGCGGTCGTACCGCGGTGACGCTACGGCTTCCCGTTCGGTTGGGGTGGCACATCGAGCGCCGCCGCACCGGCCGGCGCCGCTACGGTTACGCCGTGGTGAGGGCGATCGGTCTGGTGGTGCACGGCGGCCGGCCGGCCGCCCTGGCCGCCGCTGCCCGGGTGCGTGACTGGGCCCGGCGCCAGCAGGTGCCGTGCGTCGACATCGACGTCTGGAGCCAGGATGCGGCGGGTCGCCGGCGCACGGCCTGGTCGGAGGCGCAAGCCGCGGGCCGGCCCGACCTGGTGGTCACCGTCGGCGGGGACGGGACCTTCCTCCGGGGCGTGCGGGTGGCGCTGGCGGTGGACGCCGCCGTCCTGGGCATCAACGTCGGCCGGGTCGGGTTCCTGACCGAGATCGGCGTCGAAGAGATCGAGAGCGGGCTGGCTGTTGTGCATGCCGGCCGGGCAGATGTCGAGAGCCGGCTGACCCTGACGATGCGCGCGTCGCGGCGGCTGGAGCTGCCCGAAGGCATGGAGAGCCTGCTGCGCTACGGGCGCGGACCGACGCTGCCAGCGCCGGCCATCCACCCGAGCTCGGTCACCGAGGTGGGCTGGGGCGTGGCGCTCGATGTGACCGCGGTCAATGACGTGGTCTTCGAAAAGCTGGCCCGCGACCGGCAGGCCAGCCTGGGCGTTTACTTGGAGAGCCGGCTCTTTGCGTCGTACTCCGCTGACGCGCTGATCGTGGCGAGCCCGACCGGCTCGACGGCGTACAGCTTCGCGGCCGGCGGTCCGGTGCTCTCCCCACGGGTCGACGCGCTGATCATGACGCCGGTCGCCCCGCATATGGTTTTCGACCGCAGCATCGTGGTGGCCGGCGACGAGCCGGTGGCCCTCCGGGTGCTCGACCGGTCCGGTCAGGTGGCGGTCAGCATCGACGGCCAGTTGTGTGGGGTGCTGGACCCCGGCGACTGGGTGGCGGTGTACGCCGCACCGCAGCGGGCCCGGCTGATCCGGCTCGGGCCGACCGATTTCTACGGCCGGCTGCGGCAGCGGTTCGGCCTGGCTGATGCCCCCGCCGCGCTGGCTGACGGTACGGCGCCGGCGGAGTACCGCCCGCATTTTCCGGTGCCGCCGGACCTGATGCGCCTGCACGAAATTTAGCGCGGTCCCGAGCGGCGGGCTACACCGTCACGGCCGTGACGAAATCCGCGACGTCGGCCAGCACCGCCTCGGCGACAGCGCTCTCCGAGTGGGGGCTGTGCCGACCGCCGGCGTGGTAGGAGAGCCGCGCGCCCGGGAGGGCGGCCATGATCGCGGCCAGCTCGCCGGGCTCGGTGCGCGGGTCCTGCCCGCCGTGGATCACCATCGCCGGCGCGGCCACGGCGGAAAGCCGGCCGCCAAAGAGGTCAACCTCGGCGGACGCGGCCAGATCCAGCCAGGCGTGCCCGTCGAGCCGCAGGATGTCGCGCCACCGGTCCGCACCGTGCTCGGCGGCCAGCCGGGCGCCGATCCGGGGCCCGAAGGCGTCCGGATCTGTCGCCATCTGCTCGAAGAACGCCCGTGACCGGGGCTTGACGGCGGTGAAGTGCAGTGACTCCAGGACGACGGCGGAGGTCCGGTGCGGCACCTCGATCCCCGCCCAGGCGGCGATGACGGCACCATCGCTGTGGCCCCACCACACGGCTCGCTCGATCCCCAGCGCATCCAGGACACCGACCGTCTCCCACATGGCCCGCCGGTGAAAATCGGGCGGCAACTCCTCGACCGGTGTCGATCGGCCGTATCCCGAGCGGTCCGGGATGATCACCCGGAAGCCGGCCAGCCCGGCCAGCTCCAGGGGATAGATCTCATATCCCCACCCGCCATGCAGAAAGATCAGCGCCGCCCCGGACCCCGCCTCTCGATACGAGACGGATGCCGGCGCGCCGCCGGCCAGCGGGGAACAGGCAAGCGACACCGACGGCACTCAGGCGTTCTCCGATCGCGATTGCGAGACCCGGTGCGGCACCCGCAGCAGGCGGACCGCGGTGACCAGCACGAGACCGCCGACCATGTTGCCCAGCCCTGACCAGGCCAGGGCGCCGAGCCAGTCGAGGTAGCCGAAGGGCGCGCCGGCTCGAAGCCCGGCGAACATCAGCAGCGAGTCCAGCACGGAATGGAAGAGCTGCCCACCGGCCAGCAGAGCGCCGAACAGGATGGCGGGCACGAGCTGCACGCCCAGGTTGTCCGTCGCGTGCTGCATCCGGGTCATCAGCGTGATCACCGTCCCGGCCAGCACGGCCAGGGCGAAGGAGTGCAGGTTGACACCGAGCTGGGCGTAGTGCGTGCCGGCCTCCACGGCAGTCGCCCGCAGGTCCGGCCGCCCTTCGATGATCAGCCAGGCCATCACCCAGCCCCCGACCAGGTTCATGACCAGCGTGACCGCCCACAGCCGGAGCAGGGCCAGCACACTGCTGCGGCCGGCGACGACCGTGGCCACGGGCACCAGGAAGTTTTCGGTGAACAGCTCACTGCGGGCGAGCAGCAGCGCCACGAACCCGACCGAGAAGGCGAGGCCGGCCAGGAGCACGTTGTGCGTCTGCTCCAGGACGACCAGGTACGCGAAGACGCCGGTGCCGACATCGACCCCACCGAGGAAGCCCGTACCGAGCAGGGGCAGCAGGGGGCGCGCCAACCGGTCGTCACCCTCGCTGACCAACCGGTCGAAGGCCTCTTCGAGCTCTTGCTCCGGCCGCGCCGGCTGGGTGGACACCCGACGAGGCTAACCGAGCAGCTTGGCGATCATCCGACGCGAAGGCATCCTCCGGGCACCAGAGGAGAGGCAGTGACGTGGCTACAGGGGTCAGGAGCGGCTAGCCGGGACTCGGCGTCGGCTTCGTCGGCTGGCTGGCGCCGGGCCGGGCCGCTGTCCGCCGGCAGAAGTCGGCTCCGCAGGCGTTCCTGACCAGCTGATTGCGGCGGCCGGCCAGGTTGAACGGCCAGGATCCTCCGGACCGGAGTGGCACATTTGGTGCCGACGCCAGCCGGACGGCAATCTGTACCGCGTGATGACGCAGGGCGGTGATCCGGTGCTGCTGACGCTGCTGGCCGGGCTGCGGGAGGCGCTGGCGGCTCTGCCGCCGGAGGCTGCGCTGGCTGCTCTGCCGCCGGAGCGCGAGGGCGAGGCGGCCTGGGACCTCGCGGCGACACTCCTTGCCGAGTTGACCGGGCACCTCATCCCCCGGCTCAGCCATCCGGACGCGCCGGCCCTGGTCGCGGTCACCGGCCCGACCGGCGCCGGCAAGTCCACCCTGGTCAACGGGCTGGCCGGAGTGGAGGTCAGCCCGGCCGGTCCGCTGCGGCCGACGACGCGGACGCCGGTGCTCGCCCACCGGAGCGAGGACGCCCGCTGGTTTCCGGGTGACCGGCGCTGGGTGCCGGCATGGGACGCCGTGCGGCCCGTCCTCTGCGCCGGCCTGCCGCCCGGGGTGGCGCTGCTGGACACCCCGGCACCGCGTGGCCGAGCGGTGCCGCTCCTCGCCGTCGCCGACGTCTGGTTGTTCGTCACCACGGCCACCCGGTACGCCGACGCGCAGGGCTGGCAGACGCTGCGATCGGCCGGCGGGCGCGGTGCCGACCTGGCCGTGGTCCTCGACCGGGTGCCGCTGGCTGCCGTGCCGACGGTGCGCAGTGAGGTGGCCGGCCTGCTGGCGGCCAACGGGCTGGCCGGGGCCAGCGTGCTCTTGATCACCGAGGCGGCCTTGGCCGAAGGGCGGCTGCCCGACAATGCGCTGCTTCCGGTGCGCTCGTGGCTCGAGCGGCTGACGGCCGGGCGGACCAGCCGCGAGGCGATCCTGCACCGCAGTGTGGCCGGTTCGGTGGTGGCCCTGGCGGCTCCGTTGGCGGCCCTGGACGAGCTGGTCGGCGATCCACGCCTGCACCGCGCAGTGCTCGCGCTGGGCCAGCGGTGACCTCCTCGCCGCCGCCGGTCGCTGTCGAGGACGGAGGTCTCCAGGCGCGCCTGGACCAGCTCGACCTGGTCCTCGCCAAAGGCGCCGGACAGCTCGATCACCGCACCGCCGAGGCCGGCCAGCGGCTACTGCTCCGGGCCGGGCAGCGCTTGCGGCTGGCCGGCGACCATACGGTGGTCGCACTGGCCGGTGGCACCGGCAGCGGCAAGTCCACCATGTTCAATGCGTTGGCCGGTCTCGAGCTCTCCGGCACCGGCACCCGCCGCCCGACCACGCAGGTGCCATGCGCCTGCGTGTGGGGCGATGAGCTGGCTCCCGAGCTCTTGGAGTGGCTCGGAGTGCCGGTGGAACGCCGGATTTCCCGCCGGTCCGCACTAGACGCCGATGCGCAGACGCCACTCGCCGGCCTGGTCCTGCTGGACCTGCCCGACCACGACTCGATCGAGGTGACGCACCGGCTCGAAGTCGATCGGCTGATCGAGCTGGTCGATCTGCTGGTGTGGGTGCTGGACCCGCAGAAGTACGCCGACGACTCGGTGCACGAGCAGTACCTCCGGCCGCTGCACCCCTACGCCGGCCTGATGATCGTGGTGCTCAACCAAGCTGATCGACTCGATCCCATGCAGGTTGAAGCCTGCCTGCAGGACCTGCGCCGGATGCTGACCGACGACGGTCTCGACGGCGTACGCCTGCTGTCCGCCTCGGCGCTGACCGGGCTAGGGGTGAGCGACCTCCGGGACCTCCTCGCCGGCGCGGTGGAGTCCCGGCAGGCGAAGGTGCGGCGGGTGAGTGCGGACCTCGACGCGCTGAGCCCCCGACTTCGAACGGCCGCCCGCCCGGTGGTGGATGTCGCGGTGGACGCGCTGGCCGACGCGGCGGCCGCCGCCCTGGCGGAGGCGGCGGGGGTCGACCGGATCAGCTCGGCAGTGCAGGCGCGGGCGCTGGCCCGGGGCCGGCGACGGGTCGGCTGGCTGCTGTGGTCGTGGCGCACTGCGCCGGCGCCCGACGTCGCAGTGGCCTCCGTGCCCCGGGCGGCGATCGCCCAGGTGGCCCGTACCACCGCTGCGACGGTGACCGCCGGGATGGGCGAGCCATGGCGCACCCAGATCGGGCGCCGGGCCAGCGCGACGAGCGACAGCCTCGCCGAGGGCGTCGATGTCGCGGTCCGGGCCGTCGCCGAGCCGGTGCCCGACCCGTCCTGGTGGACGGTGATGGCGATAGTGCAGTGGTGCCTGCTCGTCGTGGCCGTGGTGGGGGCGGCGGTCGCGTTCACCGGCTCGGCACTCGTCGGCAGCGCGGTGACCGGGGGCGCGCTGCTGGCCGGCTGGGCCTGCGCCGCGGCGTGCACCCGGGCCGTCATCGCCGCGGCGGCCGGGCGGCGGGCGGCGGCTGACAGCCGGCTGCGCGCAGACCTGGCCCGCCTGACCGATGATGGGCTCATCGCAGTGCTGCACGACGGAATCGGCGGTTACGACGCCGTCCAGCAGGCGCTGCACAAATTCGGTTGAGCGCCGGCGGACGGCAGCCGTAGAGTGCTCGACCCCGTGACCTCACTCCCCGACGAGCTCGCCATCGAGCAGTCGTACCTCTCCCACGCCCGGGCCTGCCTCGCCAAGATGCGCGAGCGGGCTGGCGTGCTCGGCGACGTCGGGGTGGACGCGTTCGCCAGCGAGTCGCTCGGGATCGCGCTGCGCCGGCGCCTGTCGCAACTGCAGGACGACCCGGCGACGGCGCTGTTCTTCGGCCGGCTCGACCAGCGCGACGGCGGGGAGGTGTTCCACGTCGGGCGGCGCCATGTCCGCGACGACTCCGGCGACCCGGTGGTGATCGACTGGCGCGCCCCGCTGTCCCGCCCCTTTTACCGGGCCAGTCCGGCCGACCCGATGGGAGTCCGCCGCCGGCGCCGGTTCGGCTTTGCCGGCGGGCGGCTGACCAGCTTCGAAGACGAACAGCTCGACGGCGCAGCGCTGGTTACCAACGCGCCCAGCCGGCTGCTGCTCGAGGAGATCGAGCGGCCTCGGGTCGGCCCGATGCGCGACATCGTCGCGACCATCCAGCCCGACCAGGACGACATCGTGCGGGCCGACCTCGACGAGAGCATCTGCGTGCAGGGGGCGCCGGGCACCGGCAAGACGGCGGTCGGCCTGCACCGGGCGGCCTACCTGCTCTACACCTTCCCCGAGCGGCTCAAGCGCGGTGGCGTGCTCGTCGTCGGCCCCAACCGCGCCTTCCTCTCCTACGTCTCGAACGTGCTGCCGGCGCTGGGCGAGGTCGATGTCGAGCAGCTCACCGTCGAGGAGCTGCCCACTGCGGTCCGGGTTCGCGGCACCGATTCGCCGGCCGCCGCGGTCGTCAAGGGTGATCCGCGGATGGCCGAGGTGATCCGCCGGGCGCTCTACGCCGGCGTACGCAAGGCCGAGGAGTCCGTGGTGGTCAGCGCCGGCTCACGGCGCTACCGGGTGGCCCCCGAGCGGCTCCGGCGCTGGGTCGACGACCTGCGCCGCAGCGACGTTCGCTATGCCGCGGCCCGCGAGCGACTGCAGACGATGGCGGCCCACGAGGTGCGGCGGCAGATGGAGGCCGGCGGTGGGGCGCCGAGCGACGGGGCCGTCGAGCGGATCGCTCGCTCGAGGGACGTGCAGCGGGCCATCGACGGCGTCTGGCCGGTGACCGATCCGGTGCGCCTCATCCTGCGCCTGCTCACCGACCGCGCCTTCCTCGCGGCCGCCGCGCGGGGACTGCTGACCGACGAGGAGCAGGCGGCGATCGGCTGGCCGGTGCCGCCGCGGGGACCGGCCAGCGCGCGCTGGTCATTGGCCGACGCCTTTCTCATCGACGAGGCGGCCGGGCTGCTCGATCGCTCACCGTCGTACGGCCATGTGATCATCGACGAGGCGCAGGACCTCTCCCCGATGCAGTGCCGGGCGGTGGCCCGGCGCTGCACCACCGGCTCCCTCACCGTGCTCGGCGACCTCGCGCAGGGCACCGCGCCCTGGGCCACCGACGACTGGCCGACCACCCTGTCCCATCTGGGCAAGGAACGGGCCCGGGTCGAGCCGCTGACCCGCGGCTATCGGGTGCCGGCCGAGGTGGTGTCGCTGACCAACCGGCTGCTGCCGCACATCTCGATCGGGCTCGCGCCGGCGGAGTCGATCCGCGGCGGTCGCGACGCCCTGCGGATCGTCGCCGTCGCTCAGCTGGTGGCCGGGGTGGTGGCCCAGGTCCGTACGGTGCTCGAGAGCGAGGGAACCGTGGGGCTGATCGCCACCGACACGGCGGTGCCGGCCCTGCGGCGGGGGCTGGCCGCTGCCGGCATCACGGCCGCGCTGGTCGGCGAGGAGGCCGACGAGCGGGTGAGCCTGGTGCCGGCGAGCCTGGCCAAGGGGCTGGAGTTCGACTCGGTGATCGTCGTGGAGCCGGCCGACATCGTCGCCGCCGAGCCGCGCGGGCTGCGCCGGCTCTACGTCGTGCTCACCCGGGCGGTGTCGCGGCTGGTCGTGGTCCATGCCCAGCCGCTGCCCGACGTGATGACCGCCGCCGCGTAGCACTGCCTCGACCCCGACCAAGATCCAGGCTTCGCTGGGCCTGCTGGAGGGGGACCAACGAGGCCTGGATCACGCCGAACGGCTGCCCCCCGCCCATGATCGGACAGCGGAGCCCACGGTCTGTCACCATGAGGGGACGCTGCCCGGACGGCACCCCGTCCGCGCACTTCCACCCGGCGCGGTGATCCCGCCGCCGGCGAACGACGAGGAGACAACCATGCTCGGTGGCGATCCCGTGCTCAGCTCGACGGCCGGCGACGGCGCCGCCGGCCCGCCGGCCGACACGCAGCTCGTGCAGCTGCTCACTCCCGAGGGGGAGCGGGTCGACTATCCCGGCTACTCGGTGGATCTGTCCGACGACGAATATCGCGCGCTCTACCGCGATCTCGTCCTGGTCCGCCGCATCGACATCGAGGCGACCGCCTTGCAGCGGCAGGGCGAGCTCGGCATCTGGGCATCCCTGCTCGGCCAGGAGGCCGCCCAGGTCGGCTCCGGCCGCGCGCTGCGGCGCGACGACATGGCCTTCCCGACCTACCGCGAGCACGGCGTCGCCTGGTGTCGCGACGTCGACCCGCTCACCCTGCTCAGCCTCTACCGCGGGATCAGCAACGGCGACTGGGATCCCGCCGAGAAGCGCTTCCACCTCTACACCATCGTGATCGGGTCGCAGACCCTGCACGCGACGGGATACGCGATGGGAGTTCAGAAGGACGGCGCCGAGGACGCAGTGATCGCCTACTTCGGTGACGGCGCCTCCAGCCAGGGCGACGTCAACGAGGCCTTTGTCTTCGCCGCCGTCTACAACGCACCCGTTGTCTTTTTCTGCCAGAATAACCAGTGGGCGATCTCCGAGCCGCTGGAGCGCCAGACCAAGATCCCTCTCTACCAGCGAGCCCGCGGCTTCGGCTTCCCCGGCGTCCGGGTCGACGGCAACGACGTGCTGGCCTGCCTCGCCGTCACCCGTAAGGCACTCGACGACGCCCGTAGCGGCCAGGGGCCCACCCTGGTCGAGGCCTACACCTACCGGATGGGCGCGCACACCACGTCGGACGACCCCACCCGCTACCGCCTGGTCAGCGACCTCGAGGCGTGGAAGCTCAAGGACCCGATCGAGCGGATGAAGTCCTTCCTCTACAAGAACCAGCTCGGCACATCGGACTTCTTCGCCTCGGTGGAGGCGGAGGCCGACGAGCTCGCTGCCTACGTACGCAAGGGATGTCTCGAGATGGCCGATCCCGATCCCAGCACGCTTTTCGACCATGTGTACGCCGAGGAGCACCCGCTGGTCGAGGCCGAGCGGGTTTCCTACGCCGCCTACCTGGACTCGTTCGCCGATGAGAAGGTGCACTGATGGCCGTCATCACCCTGGGCAAGGCGCTCAACGAGGGCCTGCGCAAGTCCATGGAGGCGCACCCCAAGGTCCTCATCATGGGGGAGGATGTGGGCAAGCTCGGCGGCGTCTTTCGGGTCACCGACGGCCTGCAAAAGGATTTTGGCGAGGATCGGGTGATCGACACCCCGCTGGCCGAGTCGGGCATCATCGGCACCGCGATCGGCATGGCGATCCGCGGCTACCGGCCGGTCTGCGAGATCCAGTTCGACGGGTTCGTCTACCCCGCCTACGACCAGATCGTCAGCCAGCTCGCCAAGATGCACTACCGCTCGAGGGGATCGGTGCGGCTGCCGATCGTCATCCGGATCCCGTTTGGCGGCGGTATCGGCGCGGTGGAGCATCACAGCGAGTCGCCCGAGGCGTACTTCGCCCACACCGCCGGCCTGCGCGTCGTCGCATGTTCCAACCCGGTCGACGCCTACTTCATGATCCAGCAGGCGATCGGCTGCGACGACCCGGTGATCTTCTTCGAGCCCAAGCGGCGCTACTGGGAGAAGGCCGAGCTCGACCGCGACCAGACGCCCGAACCGCTGTTCAGCTCCCGGCTCGTTCGCCCCGGCTCCGACGCGACAGTGGTGGCGTACGGCCCGATGGTCAAGGTGGCGCTGGACGCCGCCCGGGCCGCGCAGGACGACGGACGCGACCTGGCCGTGATCGACCTGCGGACACTCGCGCCGCTCGACATGGGCCCGGTCTACGAGTCAGTGCGCCGCACCGGCCACCTCATCGTCGTTCACGAGGCGCCGGGCAACCTTGGCCTCGGTGCCGAGATCGCGGCCCGGGTCACCGAAGAGTGCTTCTACTCCCTCCAAGCGCCCGTGCTGCGGGTCGCCGGGTTCGACACGCCCTACCCGCCGTCGCGGCTGGAGGAGGACTTCCTGCCCGACCTGGACCGGGTCCTGGACGCGGTCGACCGCTCGCTGGCCTATTAGGAGCTACCACGCCGATGCCTTCCATCAAGCAATTCAAGCTTCCCGACCTCGGTGAGGGCCTGACCGAGGGCGAAATCCTCAAGTGGCTCGTCGCGCCCGGCGACGAGGTGCGCCTCAACCAGCCGATCGTCGAGGTGGAGACGGCCAAGGCAGCGGTCGAGGTGCCCTCGCCCTACGCCGGCCTGGTCACCGAGCTCCTACACGCCGAGGGCGAGACGGTCGACGTCGGCGCCCCGATCATCAGCTTCGACACCGCACCGGGGGCAGCCAGCGAGGCCGCCCTGCTGCAGGCGGAGGGAGCAGCCGCCAACCCGGCGGAGTCGGTCGCGGCCGCCGTCGACCCCGAGACCGCCATCTCGACCCCTTCGGACGAAGGTGCCGTCGAGCCGGGTCTGATCGGCGGTCCGGCTCCGGGCGGCCGGACGTCGGTCCTGGTCGGGTACGGCCCCAAGTCGGTGGTGGCCAAGCGCCGCGAACGCAAGGCGCCGGCGACCATCGGCGACGTCGCCGAAGAGGCGGTTTCAACCTCGGACCTGATCGTGCCGGTGGCCCGGGTGTCGTCGGCCGAGGTGGGTGCCGCAGCGTTGCGTCGGGCCGGCGAGGTCACCGTGCTGGCCAAGCCACCCGTGCGGAAGCTGGCCCGCGATCTCGGGGTGGACCTGCGCGAGGTGGCCCCGAGCGGCCCGGCCGGCACCATCACCCGGGCCGACGTCGAGGCGGCCGTCGGCCTGCAGCGGGCGCCCTCCGAGCAGCCGCCCGTCCCCCGCGGGCCGGCTCACCTCGATGTCGACCCGGCCACCAGAGAGCAGCGGATCCCGGTCAAGGGAGTTCGCAAGCTCACCGCCGCCGCCATGTCGGCCAGCGCCTTTTCCGCACCTCACGTCACCGAGTTCGTGACCGTCGACGTGACGAAGGGCATACGCGCCATAGCCCGGCTCAAGGAGAGTGCCGACTTCGAAGGGGTGCGGGTCAGCCCCCTGCTCCTCGTGGTCAAGGCCCTGCTGATGGCGCTCCGCCGGCACCCCATGCTCAACTCGTCCTGGGACGAGGCCGGCCAGCAGATCGTGGTGAAGGAATACGTCAATCTCGGCATCGCCGCAGCCACCCCACGCGGCCTGATCGTGCCCAACATCAAGGGGGCTGACCGGCTCTCGTTGCGCGACCTCGCGGTCGCGATGACCGGGCTCGTCGCCACCGCCCGGGCGGGCAAGACCTCACCGGCAGACATGCAGGGCGGCACGATCACGATCACCAATGTCGGGGTCTTCGGAGTTGACACCGGCACCCCGATCCTCAATCCGGGGGAGTCCGCGATCCTGGCGTTCGGCGCCGTCCGTGAGATGCCTTGGGTGCACAAGGGCAAGGTGAAGCCGCGCCAGGTGACCACCCTCGGGTTGTCCTTCGATCACCGGGTGGTCGATGGCGAGCTGGGCTCGCGCTTCCTCGCCGACCTGGCATCGGTACTGCGCGACCCGGAGCTGGCCCTGCTCGCCTGGGGTTAGCCCGTCCGGGTGTGAGCGCCATCACCGACGAAAAAGGGCATGTTCCCGCCGCGTTAGCGTTGATATGTAAGGCAGGGAGCACTCAGTACCGAAAGAAGGGCACACCATGAACACCACTCGTAGCCTCAGCGCCCGCTGGCGCGCAGCCCGCGTCGCGACCCGGCGCTCCCGGGCGATCAACCGGGCGCTGATCGGCGCGTCGCCGGCGCTGCGCGATGAGCTGCTGGAGATCAGCAACCGCGACTAGCGTCCGAGTAGTCCCGCACCCGACCCGGCAGGTCAGCACCTGCCGGGCTTTGCTGTGGCTGACTCTCTCGTTCGGGTCAGCCTGCGCAGGATCACCCACTTGGCCCTTAAGCCGACGCAGGCCGGGCCGATGGATAGGGCATGCAAACACTGCGCCGGATCGGCGTTACCGCGGCTACCGTGTCCATGGCTCTGGGTGGCCTCCTGGTGCAGGCGGCGGCACCTGCGTCTGCCGCAGCCCAAGCCCCCAACGCACTCAAAGCCCCCACCGCACTCCAAGCCACCACCGCATTCAAGGCCGCTGCGGCGGGCGCGCCGGCGTCGCAATTCGGCGCCTCGATCAACTCTGCCGATGACGTCGCCCGGCTGACGACCATGCTGGGGCGCCCGCTGAGCTCGGTGCGGGTCTTCCTCGGCGGGACCCCGAGCGCCTGGTCGAAGAACCCGCTGCTGCAGACCGTCCCGCCGGGCGGCACGGTAGCCATCTCGTTCCAGTCCGGGACGCCGGCGCAGGTCCAGACGTTCCTCTCCAGTAGGCCCGGGGGCATGACCTGCTACGCGACGTACTTCCACGAGCCGGAGGACAACTTCACCACCGCCGCGCAGAAGGCGGCCTATCGGGCGGCGTGGGACGGCTATGCCCCGGCCATCCGGGACGCCGGCTGCAAGCCGACGTTGATCCTGATGAAGTGGTCGCTCAACCCCAAGTCCGGCCGTGACTGGCACGACTGGTTCCCCACGGGTGACGTCGACGTACTGGCGTTCGACGCCTACAACACCCGGGCCAAGCAGGGCACGTACGGCATCCCGGCCAACTACCTCGCTCCGATCCTGGCCGCGTCGACGGAGACGCACCTGCCGTGGGCGCTGACCGAGCTCGGCTCCGACATTCCCGCGGGGACGACGTCGGACGACCGGGCCGCCTGGGCGCATGGCGTAGCCGTGGCCGCTGAGGCCGACCCGAGCTTCCTGTTCGCCGACTGGTGGGACGTGCTGTCGAAGGACGGCAGCCGCGATTACCAGCTGGACTCCACCGCCGCGCTGGCCTGGCACCCGTAGGCCAAATCGCCGCTGGAACGTCAGGAAGGGACCGGCCCAGGGCCGGTCCCTTCCCGACGTGGCGGGGTGGTGCGCCGGTGGTTCAGTAGCGCGGGTCTCGGGGGTCGCGTACGACGCGCTCTTCGACGACGGTGTCCGAGCGACGGCTACGTGGACCCCAGATGAGCAGCGTCAGAACCAGACCGAGCAGGCCGGCTGCCATCAGGATGTAGCCGATGACGGGGATGCTGATCCCGGCAACCTGTTGGTGTTGCACGGCGAAGGCGAGAATCGCCCCCACCGCGAGCAGGAAGATGCTCGCGCCGATGCCCATGGAGACCTCCTGTTGTGGTGACCGGCTCGTGGTCTCCGGCTGTGTCGACCGGCGCGGCGCCGATCGCAGTTCCAGTTTCCCTCAGTCGGCACGCTTCAACCGTCAACGACGCGCGGGAGCCCGTCCGCTCACGGGAAGCGGTCGTCGCGGATGGGGGGCAGCAAGATGGTCGGGTCGTCGTCCCGGTCATTGTCACGGTAACGCTCACTGTCGGGGCCGGGGCCGGCCGGCGGCCCCGGCCGCAGCCAGGACATCAGCATTCCGCGGCCCCGCCACGGTGACACGAGGTAGGCGGCCAGCCCGCTGACGACCAGGCCGGTGACCGCGACGATGAAGCCGAGGCTGACCAGGTCGATGCCCTCGACGTACGGCGGGTGGATCGCGAGCCACAGGGCGCCGCCGGCCACCATCAGCCACGGCCCCGCGGCATGCCAGCGCTCGCGGCGCGCGCGGCTGATCCGACCGAGCGCGCCGATCAGGAGCCCGGCCAAGCCGGCGACGGCCAAGGTGGTGCCGAGCAGGCCGATGGACAGCCACGACGGGCTGCCGGTCACCGCAAAACCCAGCACCAGCCCCACCACGATCAGGCCTACCGCGATCGGCATCCGCACCGGCGTCACACCTCCACTCCCGAGGTTACGACCTCAGCGCAGGTGCGCTACCCGCGGACTTGCCCGGCTGGGCGGGGATGAGGCTCAGAAGGCGGCCTCGTCGAGTTCCATCAGGTCAAGGTTGGTGCCCTCGGTGACGGCCCGGCGGGCAGCCAGCTCGGGCAGCACGGTAGCGGCGAAGAACGCGGCTGCGGCCACCTTCCCCTGATAGAAGGCGGTGTCCCGCCGGCCGGCGCCCCCGTCGAGCCGGGCGGTGGCGATCTCGGCCTGACGCAGCAACAGCCAGCCGATAATCAAGTCCCCGAGACTCATCAGCAGGCGGGTGGTGTTGAGGCCCACCAGGTAGACGTTGCCGGCTGACTCCTCGGCACTGATCAGCTGCCCCACCATGGTCGCCACCATGGCCTGTACGTCATGCAGGGCCGCGCCCAGCAGGGTGCGCTCAGCCTTGAGCCGGCCGTTACCGGCGTCGCTGTCGGCGAAGGCGCGGATCTCGGTGGTCAGCGCGGCCAGGGCGCGGCCCTTGTCGCGCACGATCTTGCGGAAGAACAGGTCCATCCCCTGGATCGCGGTCGTGCCCTCGTACAGCGTGTCGATCTTGGCGTCGCGCAAGTACTGCTCGATCGGGTAGTCCTGCAGGTATCCCGAGCCGCCGAGGACCTGCAGCGACTGGGCGAGCAGCTCGTAGGAGCGCTCCGAGCCGACGCCCTTGACCAGCGGCAGGAGCAGGTCGTTGAGGCGGACGGCGTCGGGGTCGGAGCCGCCGGCGTGCTCGGCCACCTGAACCGCGTCCTGTACGGAGGCGGTGTAGAGCACGAGCGCCCGCATCCCCTCGGCATAGGCCTTCTGCAGCATGAGCAGGCGGCGGACGTCGGGGTGGTTGATGATCGTCACCCGGGGTGCTGACTTGTCGGTCATCCGGGTCAGGTCCGGTCCCTGTACGCGGGTGCGGGCAAAGTCCAGCGCGTTCAAGTAGCCGGTCGACAACGAGGCGATGGCCTTGGTCCCGACCAACATCCGGGCGTACTCGATCACCTGGAACATCTGGGCGATGCCGTCGTGTACGTCGCCGACCAGCCAGCCCACGGCCGGCTCCCGGTCGCCGAAGGTCAGCTCGCAGGTGGTCGACGCCTTGAGGCCCATCTTGTGCTCGACGTTGGTGGCGTAGACGCCGTTGCGCGCACCGAGCACGCCGGTCTCGACGTCGACGTGGAACTTCGGCACGACAAAGAGCGACAGCCCCTTGCTGCCCGGGCCGTGGCCCTCGGGCCGGGCCAGCACCAGGTGGATGATGTTGTCGGCCAGGTCGTGCTCGGCTGAGGTGATGAACCGCTTCACGCCCTCGAGCTGCCAGGTGTCGTCCGGTTGCTGGACCGCCCTGGTCCGGCCGGCGCCGACGTCCGAGCCGGCGTCGGGCTCGGTGAGCACCATCGAGGCGCCCCACTTGTTCTCGATCATGAGCCGGGCGAGCTTCTGCTGGGCCTCGTTGCCCAGGTCGTGCAGGATCGCGGCGAAGCCGGGGCCCGACATGAACATGAAGGCGGCCGGGTTGGCTCCGAGCAGCAGTTCGGAGACGGCCCATCGCAGGGTCGGTGGTGCGCCGGTGCCGCCGAGGTGCTCCGGAAGATCGAGGCGGAACCACTCGGCGTCCATCAGCGCGACGAAGGAGGCGCGGAACGGCTCGGACATGGTCACCGTCGCCGTGGCCGGGTCGAACACCGGCGGGTGACGGTCGCCGTCGGCAAAAGAGGCGGCGAGCGGTCCGGTCGCCAGCCGGTCGACCTCGGTCAGGATCTCGCGTGCGGTCGCCAGGTCGAGGTCGGCGTAAGGGCCGGTGCCCAGGCGGTCTCCGGTGCCGAAGACCTCGAACAGGTTGAACTCGAGATCGCGCACATTGCTTCGGTAATGGCTCATCGAAGTCCCGCTCCGCCGTCCGTAGTCAGCACCGTCGTCCGTAGTCAGCACCGTCGTCCGCCCGCCAGTAACGTCCACCGTATTACTGGCCGGTAACATGTGCAAGCGCCGCCGGTCCGCCGCCAGTCCGCCGCCGGTCCGCCGCCAAGCCGTAGGGTCGGCTGTCGTGACCGCGTTGCCAGCAACTGGGAGCAGGTCGGACGCCCGGGGGCTCGGATCAGGGCTGGTCGAATTGTCGGCTGCCCTGGCGGTCGTGGGCTGGATCCCCGCCGTGCTCGGGATGGACCGTCTCGTCGGCCTTCCCGGCCAGCGCGTGCTGGGCCTGCTCACCTGGGCCCTGTTGCTCGGGCTGCTACGGCGCGAGTCCCCGCACACCCGGGCTCAGGTGGCTGTCGTGGTCGTTTTCGCGACCCTGGTGGAGTACTGCTTCGCCGGCTGGCTCGGCGTCTACGTCTACCGCCTGCACAATGTGCCGGCCTTCGTCCCCCCCGGCCACGGCCTGGTCTATCTGGCGGCCCTGAGCATCGGTCGTTCTGCCCTGGCGCGGGTCCACCGGCGTCCGCTCGTCACCGCGACCGTCGCCGCCGGCGGCGCCTGGGCGATCTGGGGGCTGGCCCTGTCGCCGCGGCCGGACGTGCTGGGGGCGTTCTGGTTCGGCTGCCTGCTCGCCTTCCTGGCCTGGGGGCGCCAGCCGGCGGTGTATGCCGGCGCGTTCCTCGTCGTCTCGGCCCTGGAGCTCCTCGGCACCGGGCTGGGCACCTGGCGGTGGGCCCTGGTCGATCCGATCACGGGTTGGGTCAGCATGGGCAACCCACCCAGCGGCGCGGCCGGCGGGTACGGCTGGTTCGATGCGGCCGCGATCGCGCTGGCTCCGGGGCTGGTCCGCGCAGCCGGCGTTGTGCGCTCGAGAGCGCAGTCGTGACGAGACAGGTCGCGCTGCTGCGGGGCATCAACGTCGGCGGCCGCAACAAGCTACCGATGGGCCCGCTGCGTACAGCCATCGAGGACCTGGGCTACCTCGACGTCCGTACGCACCTGCAGAGCGGCAACGTCGTCTTCACCACCGGCACTCCTCCCGAGCAGACGGCCACCGAGATCGAGCAGTTGATCGCCGACCGGTTTGCCCTCGCGGTCCGGGTCGTCATCCGTACTCACGCCGAGTTGGCGGAGGTGGTGAGCGGCAACCCGTTGCCCGAGGCAGCCAGAGATCCGGCCCGATTCCTGGTCACCTTCCTGTCGGCGGCTCCGGACCATGGGGTCGTGCGGACCTTGGAGTCGGCTGCCTACGCCCCTGACGTGTTCCGGGTCCAGGGCCGCGAGGTCTACCTCCACTGCCCGAACGGCATTCGCGACAGCAAGCTGGCCGCGTTTCCGTGGGGCAAGCGCCTCGAGCTGACGGCAACAGCGCGCAACTGGAATACGGTCACCCGGCTGCTCGCGTTGGCCGCCGAGTAGCGATCCGGGGTCACCCGACCAGCGGAACCAGGCCGCGCACCGCCAGTCCCAGGCCGACGATGAGCACTAGAGACGCGGTCAGCAAGGGCGTCGCCGCGGACAACCGGCCGGCTATACCGATGAACCGGGAGCCGGTTGACCGACTGAGCCGGCGGCCGGCGACGCCGTCGAGCCGGCCGCGCAGGTGCACCAGCAGCAGGCCGGCGCAGGTCAGGGTGGCTGCCATGCCGAGCCCGTACGCCACGACCAGCCCGATGCCGAAGAGCGTCCGGCCCAGGCCGATCGCACCGAGCAGGACGACCAGCGCCGACGGACTCGGCACCAGGCCACCTGCCACGCCCATCCCGACCAGGCCACGCCGGCTGAGCCGGCCGTGCCCAGGCCCGTGCTCGTGCGCGGGCCCGTGACTGTGTCCGTGCCCATGGTCGTGGCCATGGTCGTGGCCGTGCTCGTGGCCGTGCTGATGACCGTGGTCGTGGCCGTGGGCCGACGCGCCGCCCGAGGGGGTCGCTGACGAGGTCACCCCGGCCGTGGCCAGCTGCAGCGAGGAGGCGGTGGCGGCCGGCGCGGCGGACATCCGGCTGCGGTCCTGCCAGGCCGAGCGCAGCAGGCCGGCGCCGATGACCGCGATGAGTAGTCCGCTGGCCACTCCGAGATAGGCCAGCACGGAGTCGCCGGCCACCGCTGCCACCAGCGTCAGGATCAGGCCCAGGATCAGTACGCCGGCGGTGTGGGTGATGGTGACGGTGGCACCGACGGTGATCGCGTCGCGCACGGTGCCGCGGCGACCGGCGATGTAGGCCGCCATCACCGTCTTGCCGTGCCCGGGAAGGGCGGCGTGCGAAGCGCCGAGCAACAGGGCGAGGAGCACCGCCAGGAGCCCGACCAGCGGGGTCAGGTGCTTGGTCTTGACCAGATCGTTGAAGTGGATGTTGACGTTGTTGAGGGCTCGAGCGAACGGCCCGGCCACCGGCAGCGCGGCGCCCGGGGAAAACGTCGATGCCCCGGAGCCAGGCCGGATCTGCAGAGTGGCCGAGCGCACGTCCAGCGGGGAGCTGAGCAGGTCGTTGGGGTATCGGCGCAGCTCATTGCTGACGCTGCGGGTCGGCACCGGCGACTGCACGAGCTGCACGCCGGCTCCCACCGCGGTGATCTCGTGCCAGCCCACCCGGTCACCTTGGAAGCTGTCGGCAAGTGCCACCGTGGTCGCCTTGGACAACGTGGTGTCTGATGACAGGCGGCACTCCAGTCGGCTCACCGACAACCCGGCGGCACCGGGACGGTAGCCGAAGCTGCTCGATGTGAGCCGCCAGCTCAGCCGGCGTCCACCGACGGTCAGCCGGTCGGCGGCGGCCACGCCGGCGCACGCGGTCTGGGCATAGGCCGCGCGCTCGGCTGTCGTCACCGTACCGTCGGAATTCGCGTCCACCGACGGTCGCTGCTGCAGCGTCGGGATCTCCGCGGTGTCGACCACGGCGAGGTCGTCCACCCGGTCGGGCAGCAGGCGCAGACCGTCGTAGTGGTTCACCGTGAAGTTGCCGAGCGGGTGGGCGCTCGCGACGCCGGCCGTGCCGGCGACCACGGCGCCAGCCAGCGCCACCACGATGGTCAGCCGGCGCAGCACTCTCATGCGACGCCGCCGAGCTGGGCCAGGGCCCGGCGGGCCACCGGCGCTTGCAGCGGCGAGAAGTGGGGGTTGGTGCGCAGGGCTTGGGCCAGGTCCGCCCGGGCGGCAGCCCGCTCCCCCAGCGCGCTCTCGATCATGCCGCGATGGTAGAAGAACGTGGCGTTACGCCAGCCCAGCGACATCGCCTTGTCGGCGTAGCTGAGCGCCTCGGCGTCCTTGCCGGCCCGGTGCAGCGCCCAGGCCAGCGCGTCGGCCACCAGCACGCTGTGCCGGCGCGACCACTCGGCGCGGGCGTGCGCCACGGCCTCGGCCGGCGCGCCGTGGTCGGCGGCGAACTGCGCGCCGGTCAGATCGTCGATGACGCCGTTGGCGGTGAACAGGCGTTGCTCGGTCGCCAGCAGCGCGTACTGCTGCTGAGCCTGGGCGGTGCGGCCGAGCGACTGGAGCAGCTCGCCGTACTCGACCACGAATTGCGGCAGCGGCACCCGCTGCACGACCAGCGCGTAGTCACGGACGGCCGCGGCCGAGTCGCCCCGGGCCGCTTCCAGCTTGGCCCGGCCCGCCAGCAGCAGTGTGTACGAGGGGTCCGCGGCGACACCTCGGGCGTACTGGCTGGCCGCGCCGGTGAGGTCGCCTTCGTTGAACGCCAGCTCGCCGAGGTAGTAGCGACAGAATGCGATGTCGGCCGGATCCGTGGCCTGCCCGAGTGCCTGGGTGAGCGCGTCGCCGGCCGGGCCGACCTGACCGTGCTCCTCGAAGTCGTAGGAGGCCCGGGTGAAGGAGGAGATGCCCGGCTTGAGGTCGAGCATCTTCTGGATGGAGGCCCGGGCGCCGGGGTAGTCGCCGAGCTGGGTCTGGGCGTCGGCGATGACGCCGTAGCTGTAGGCGCTGTAGGAGTCGACGGCGACGGCCTTGCGGCCCCACACCAGGGCGCGGGCGAAGTCGTGCCGGGCATTGGCCAGCGCGCCCATCGCGGCGAGCCCCTGCCAGTTGTCCGTGGAGTTCAGCGCGATCGACCGCTCGAGCGCACCCTGGGCTTTGGGGTAGTACGACGGATCAGCGGTGATGCGGCCCTGCTGCACGTAGGAGGAGCCGAGCGACGCCCAGGTGGCGTAGTCGCGCGGGACCTGACGCAGCCGCGCCTGGGCTTTTGCGATGGCCGCGGCGAGCGAGTTCTTGCTGGCGGCGGCGCCGGCGGGCTGGGTGGTCAGTGGGGCCGCGATCGGGTCGGCTCGGTGTGCCGGCGCGTGGGCGGACCGCGGCAGGAGGGCGAAAGCCGAGACGACGATGAGGATCACGGCGACGGTCAGCAGCACCCCCGGCAGGGCCCAACGCCGCACGTCAGGCCTTTCCGTGGACGAGCAAGGCCGCAGCCGCCGGTGTTGCGCAGGTCATGAATTGCATTGCTTTCTCGAGCCGGGTCACATCTTGGACCGCGGTACAGGGGCGGCGTGGTTGATAAGCCACGCCGCCCCCGCCCGACTAGCTGATCTGTGCGGTCGCGACGTAGCCGCGACGACGCCGCACCGCGGCGAAGCCGAAGCCGAGGAACGTCAGGCCCGCGAGCCCGCCGGCAGCCGGCAGGAAACGCGACAGGCCGGCCTGGGCAGCAGCGCCCACGCCGTTGTTCGAGCCGCCCGTGGTGAGCACGCTGGCGTTCTGCGTACTCGAGCTGGAAGAGCTACCACAGTTGGCGTGATTCACGGCCTTGTTGTTCGGCAGGGCGATGTAGGGGAACGACGTGCCGAAGGCCTTCTCGTTGGCGTTGACCTTGTCACCGGCGGCTAGTGCCGGCACGAGCTTGCCGGTCTGGGCCGCACCTTCGAGCGCCTGGAGCTCGATGTCGACGACATCGTCGGTCAGCCGTCGCCCGTTCGGGAAGCCCTGGAGGTCGCCGGCCAGCACGCCAAGCCGGTTCGGGTTCGCGGTCGGGTCGATCGCCATGTTCAGCCGCAACTCTTCGGCCGGAAGGAAGTTGGCGGCGTTGACATTCT
>JAABUL010000667.1_pt1 | contig 72295 bp, 81 predicted proteins | sample 5559151 | NCBI WGS metagenome assembly JAABUL01 (sample SAMN10711876, study PRJNA513368) | rock metagenome | isolation source: Antarctica rocks | place: Antarctica: Victoria Land, Pudding Butte sud | reverse complement strand
CCGAGAGAGAGCATTGAGGTGAGGGCTTTGGTATTTGGATAGAGGGTTGCTAGCTGCTTGGGAGCATGGGTTGCGAGACTGAGCAGCCTAGGCATTTTGGTGGTACGATTTCCATGTTTGATGAGCATCTTGCGTTGTGCTGTTGACAATAGATCCTTCCAATCTGAATTCCTGTACATAGCCCTCTTTTTCTCGAAAATTAGACAGAACAAATCAAACAGCAACTGTCACCGCAACATCCTCTTCCCACCGCACCTCCTCCCATGTATGTACGTTCATGAACCCAACCAGCCCACCGCACCGCCCCCAAAACCCCCCTCCCACCCGCTCTCCCACCTTCCACCCGTCCCAAACACCCTACCTATCCATCCCCTCCACTCAAGCACCCACACCACCACCCACACCATCCCCATTTCATCCAACCTCCACCACGCCAGCCATCGCAAGCAATCAGCCAGCGAAACCAAAGCAGGGCCCGGCTCACGGGTTAGGGTTTCGGAAATGGTAAGCGGTGCCCGGCGCCGGAAATAACGGCGGGCGTTATGGCGGAGCATTGTGCGGGCAAGTCCCTTGATTAAGGTAGCTCGGTGGTGTGCTGTACTGGGTTTTGGCGGTGGCTTTTTTCTTGGGTGATGGTGATGGTCGCCATCGCTTCTTACGCTTTAAACTCCCCATCCTTTCACCCTTTCGGCCTTGTGTCCTCGAATGGGGGCTTTAGGATAGATGGTTGTGATGAGGGTGGTGGGGGAGTTGGGTAGGATAGGGGTTTTGGGTGTTGAAGGATTGGGATGTTAAGAGGGTTTGGAGGCGCTAGGGGGCGGGGGGTTGAGTGGTCAGAGGGTGGGGGAAAATGAGGGATGTTGGGAATGGCGAGATGAGGATTTGTGAGAAGGCTGAATGGTGGAGTGTTAGAGAAGGAAGCCTAGCGCAGTTATTCTGGAGTGTAAGAATATGTACAGACATCCAGCAGGAGCCACGGCTATGCATACCGTACTGAGAGTATCACTAAACGCCAGTATCCATTGAATCCTCCCTCAACCCCTCATCATGCCGTAAATACTCCTCCAACCATTCCAAATTCCGCCTTAGCAGTACCAGAGCCCCAGAACTCAGTCGACTACGGCTCTTGCCCTCATTCTTCAAAACACCAGAAGCCTCGTCGGTCTTTTCCATCCCCTCTGTTGGTGCAGCGTCAGGCAGTAGAGTTCTGCATTCTTCAACGACCAGACGCAGCAGCTGCGGACCCTTGTGCGAAGGCGCATAGAGCCACTGTATGACCTCGGCCAACCCTTCGGGAGGCTTGGTCAAAGCGGTCTTGATGAAGGTTTTAGACATGACGAATGCTTTTTCGGTGTAGAGGGCCGAGGGGGTGCGGGACTCGGGGGTTCCGTGGAGGACGTCGAAACCGGCTTCATCTGTCGCACGCAGGGTCGTCAGTAGTGATTGGGTTGAGGGATTGCGTAGTTGATGTGGTGGGTTTCTCAGACAGTAAAGAAAAAGGTAGCTGAGATTTTACATCATGGACGACTAGGCGGCGTGAACCGACCAGTAGTGCTCGAGCCAAATGCACTCAGGTCATCATAGAACTAGTAATAAACGAACGAAAGTATGAGTGACTTACTATAGTACGGCTCTTTCACCAGCACCAGTCCCATTAAACTGACGATTATTTGCAACATACTCGACCCGGTTGGTGACCAGCTCTCGTTCCTCTCGTCCCCAGGCCACGTTCCCAACAAGCTGAGACATATTTTCCCATCCTCATAGAGATTAGGGTTAATCCGCCCAATACCGCCGGTCCATGAGTGAAAAAATGCATCTGGGGGCACCTTGGGAAAGTCGGCGCTAAAATGGAAATCCATGACAAATGGAGCAAGCTCGTATGGTGTGTTTCGTGGGCCAACAATCAAGACGCGGAGCAAGTCCAATCGGCTTTCCCATGTTCGCACGAAGATGCCGTCAGGTAGGGAGTTTTGCATGATCTTGTGTTCTTTGACGATGCGACGTATCAGGGAGCCGGAGTGCTTAATTAGTGAAGCGGAATAATGGTGATCGGGTGGGGCAGGATTGTCAAGAACTGAAAACTGGGGAGGCATTGTAGAATGATTTGAAAAGCGGACTTCACTGCCAATGCTGTGCCAGCCGTTGACGAGTGTGGAGGTAGACCCATGATCCTCCTGTACTTCTGTTGAGGTTTCAAGATTGTCGCCTGCAGTACTGGCAAGCTCATCTGAACCGTTCTTTGGTGCAGGCGTGTCGATGGAAGATGCGTCTTCATCATCCGTTGTCCACATCTCATCATCATGATCGACATCAAGCCTACTTCCGCCCTCGTACTCGACAATTGTTTCTATGACTTCATCAGAGTCATAATCATGGCTTGCAGTGCTCATTGACACATCCTCATCACTTATTGCCGAGTCATCTTCACCGTCGTCTGACCCAGAGAAACTCGCATCGTCGCCACTGGCAACAACAATGGCACGGTCAACTGATACTTGGACGTCACGCACCTCGGGAAGTGCTCCAAGTCGAACAGTAAGCATTCCGTCAAGTTCAAGACCTACAACTTCTCCGATCCAGTCGATGATATCTGAAGAATGCTCGACCTCTCCGTTCTGCTGACTCGTTATATATTCCGTGGCCTGCCCCCGGAGAGCTTGAAGGGCTGCCTCGACAGGGCGGCGCATCAACGAAAATCCACCAGTACCCATAGCAATTCCATTTCTAATTGAGTTGATGAGAAACCTAGTCGTCGATGGAGCTTGCGCAACTATGACCCCGTTTGTTGCTTGAGGGACCATTACGACAATGTCTCCCCTTCTTTTCGTTAACGCAGGGTACGCAACCACGTCATAAAGCGAAACCTCACATATATAGTTTGAGATAGGCCCTAAATAAGAGTCGGATAGCAACACGGACTGATCTTCTCCTGCGATGAAAACGTCAGGGTTCTCGAACCAGCGGACCTTGGCAACCCTTTCGATGGAGTCTGTAGATTGTACCACGCCTACTCTCCGCGCGTGAATGCTCCCATCCAACCCTGCACCAGTTGCAGGCTGCTCGCCGTCTTTTGATGACACAATCTCTCCGAGCCACAAATCGTGATCATCGACGTTAAGGTATGATACCACAGAAGTTGAATCTTCAGCCGTCACTGCTCCGTCCTGCCATTGGACCATGACCTTTGTCCGCGTTCCGTTGATCTGTAGAACGTTCATGTCGTATCCTAGAGTCTCGGTCCTCGGTATCCGACGATACTTCCCTGTCGTTAATCTATCCTTGAATGGCCAATTTCGAAATGCTCCGTCCAGTGTGGAGCCGTCGTACTTCACAGCAGCGCCAGCCTCGTCCTTGAATTTCACACAAAGACCGAACCTGCTATCTTGACAATGGCAGGCATTTGGCAGAGTTGGTGTGACCGGATTGCGAGGCACCCTGTTGTGGTCATAGATCCTCACATCTCCACTTTGTAATATATCTATATCAAGGAGACTAGGCGGTGCGTTTTTGAGGGTTTGAGGTTCAGGTGCAAGAACGTTGGGAAACGCCCACGAGACCCCTAATTGTATGGTACGGACTTCAACAACAGTTCCTTCGGGTTCAATCGTCGGGTCGTAGGCTCCAAATATCCACCGTCCGCGACGTAAATTTCCCTTCTTCGTTACAACCATCTGTCCAGGAAAACATGGTTGAGCGGGCCATAAATTTGTATCATCCTTATGTAGGTTGCGACGCCGCCGTCTTACGTACCCAGCTAACTCCAGTCGCTTCACGTGCCTCTCTGATCTTCCATCAGGAGCATTTGTAACTTCCTGAAGTTCCTCAGGATCGTCCACAACTACAACACTGCCGTTACTTAAGCGAACTGTAACTTCATCATCAATGTCAGTCACAGCACCAACCCAGCCCTGATAGATGATGTAGTCATCTTCGCGGTAGTCTTTCCAGAATTTGATCTCCTGCGCAGGAACACAAAGGGGTTGCTCTTCCATAAATTTATCCTGGTCCAAGCCCGCGGGAGCGAGAGATTGTCTTCCATTCAGGATTTCAATAGATAGAGGCTGTAAGGTACACCACAGTGCAGTGCTTATGACCATACCACTGCTAGCATCCGACAAGTCTCGCTTCACAACATCACCAAGAGCCAAAGATCTATCGACAAGCTTCAGCGAACTTTCAGAAACAAGGCAGAAATCCTCGTAATGCTCCATAAAGACAACGATAACATATCCCTTGGGCGGCTTGGGGTTGAATTAGTATGGAAATTCATGTACATGGAAAGTTAGGCTCACAAGCTGATGTTCAGAAAACTCTTCTCTTATCTTTCTTGGTATATGCTTGTGCATGTAGCATCCTTTCCTGCCAGAGTAAGGCTCTTGGTCTATCTAAGAAGGCGATCAGCATGTAGAAACCGAAGATTACTGTAACTGAACATTCTCTTCGGAAATTGAGGAATTGCCATACATCACGCCATGTGTGCTGCGAGGAGTCAGACTGGACTGCTCGCTAATGCTGTCAAGAGTTGACCGAGCTTACAGACACCGTCCCCTTTATTAGTGGGTCACTCTTGAATACACAGAGATCATCCACAAATAACTGCATGTTTGTCAGTAGACGTCGTAATGGAGGATCGAGGGGATATGATGCTTACCTGTTCCATATTTAGTTTCGCACAGCTGCGCTCTGTCGCAACCGTCTGCTTATCAGAGCTGGTTTTCAAGTAATATCAATGGGGCTGACTCTTCTACTTATGTTTGCGCGGAACAATGAACGGTCTGATTGATGCTTAATGGTGCAAAATTTCAAGTGCGAGGAGCATGGGAGCCGAGCGCCACTATGAAACTGTCTTTGAGGCTAGCTTGGGTCGCCATAACACTATTTATCCCGTCACCTACGGTATTTACTATATCACCACTTCGCAGGTTACCTAAAACACCATCGATGCTCCATCGAAGACCGCCTGTGCAGCGACAGTGTCAGCGTCAGCGCTTACAAAATCATTAAGTATCCTATTCGTGCCACATAGCGAACATGTCCGGACCAACTCCAGAAGCTGTTACTACCTCTCGGGACCCCCGTTCAAAACGCCCTGTCAAACGCCAAGCACTCACTCCCACCTCTCAACAAGCGACACAGCTCACCGCTCTCTTTGCGAAACCAGACCGTGAAATTGCCCTACCCCCTAGCTCTAGCGCAATCGCGAATAAATGTTCACTTCCGGCTCCACCAGAGATTGTGGCTAATGTCCAAGGATCTAGCGCTGGTGCCGGTTCTGGTGAATTTCATGTGTACAAAGCGAGTCGGAGACGAGAATATGAAAGGGTGAAATTGATGGATGAGGAAGTTGCTCGGGAAGAAGCGGATGTAGATTTCGGAAAGAAAAGGGAGGAGCAAAGAACGAGGGACGAGGAGAAGACCGAAAAGAATAGGAAGAGAAGAGAGAAAAGCAAAGCAAGAAAGGGTGGCAAAGAGGGGAAGGGAAACGACAAGACGACTATTGAAGTCGTGAAAGGTGGCGAAATCAACGCAAAGACGGAAGGGACTCGTCTGCCTCTACCAGAGCAGCAGCAAGGGCTGGAAGACAAGGGTGAGGCCGGTTCGGTTGCTGAAGAGGCCGGGCTCATCATTCATGACGACGACTGAGCTCCAGAATTGGCAAAGCACTTGAACCACAGATCCTTGATGAGATCAACACTTTGCATAGTATTGAGCTTGCGGTACGCTCCAGCACATGCGCTTCCCTCCATTGCGGAAATTATGGATTGTGAAAGAATTAGCACAAGGAGAACATAATTGTGCCAGAATTTCCCTGTCACAATGGCTGGGGCTCGCCACCAAGTAGCAACTATCGGTCCTGTCGAATAGGTATGTCAAGATGACCATATTTCGGTTATTGCTCTTACTAATGCTGTCGAAGATGGCTGATAACCTTTCTGAGGACATGCGATGTCTTTACGTGGTAGCGAGTTTGTCTTGTTTCCCAGATAACAAATGGCACAAATTATAGTCAATCATTTCTACTAAGGACCATTCTGACCTATAATTGAACGACAACACTAAGCAGAAACACAGCCCTTTTCAGCCTTACGTTACCATTGATAAACCTCTCTTTAGTGTTTCGATATAATGTCCATCAATAGCGTTAACAGCGAAGGCTGTTGTCAGCCCCCGGTTCCCTATCCGTAACCCAGACGCTCCGTACTGGTACATCCAGCCAACGTCCCAGCTACCATCTTCACATTGAAAATTTCGTAAAGAGCGAATATCAGTGTCATATCGAAGGCCAAGCTTCTTACACGTGAGAATACGCATAGCAATGCTGAGAGCATCATTAGTTGCCCCGATGCGTTCCTGAACTCGCTCTCGGAGTAGCAGGACCAGTTCGTCGTGAAGCTCCGGGTGACAGGGGCGATCAATGAGTTGGCCGAGGAAGAATAGGAAGCAGTCGGCCGAACAATAGTACCGTGTTCCATCTGTTTATGCACGATAGAGGAGCACGTCACGGACCCATTCCAAGCTCTTCCGAAGCTGGTAACCGCGCCCGTGCTCGTAGAATAGACCGAGAACGTTCGTGCAAACTGTGGGATCGAATCGTGGCCTCGAGTGATCGAAATATGTCTACACTCGATTAAGTCAGCTCCCTTTCACCTCTCAACCATGAAGGACTACCATACCATGACAATTCCATCTTCATTTACAAATTCAAGCATCTCATCTTGGACCGAGTTCACCACCTCGTCATCACAATCTGTCGCCATCAGAGCTAACGAAGTAGTATCTAGGTCATTTGGGTACGTTTCTGTAGTCAACAAAGGTTTTCCTATTTGCCACACCATCAGTCCAGTAGGGGATCCTGCGATAAGAACCCAGGACCAACCGATGAAGATATTCCATGTTCGCGGGTGTAATTCTAACTTGACAAGGTTTCTAGAACGGAGGTAAGCTAGCAGATCTCTAGGCGTTGATGGGGATGAAAAACTTACCCGTCCCCAGTGGCGCTGAGGATGAGAAGCTGTGCAAAGTTGTCGTGGATGGTAGTATTGCATTTGGTGGTGGAAGTCAAGTGTCCAGCATTACGAGTGAGATATTCCTTTCCTCTGTGTACCGGATCGCCAAGAAGGTTTCGCAAGGTACGAGCGACACTAGCACTGTCATTGAAGATTATGCCCTGAATGCCAAGAGACCGCGCCGTAAAGACGTTTTCGGACTTGTCATCTACAAATATGGCGTCTTGAGCGGCGATTTGTGTTTCTTTGAGTACATGGTGATAGAAATTGAGGTTTGGCTTGCGCATACCAGCATCGCCTGAGATGAAGACTCGGTCGAATATTGACCAATTTGCAGGCTTGGTGCTGAGAATGGCATAACCGGGTCTAGAGATGTCGGACAATGGCATAGACCCAGCTTTGAGCTCAGAAAGAACAGCAATCATACACTCATTGGGCTGCAGCGACTCTCGAGCCTGGGAGAACGCCTTACCTACTTCGCTTGGGGGCAGAGCGAATTGCTCTCCCACTTGACTATAGCAAACATCTTCCGATATACGGCCGCGTTCGTACTCAAACCAAACGGAGGAAGAGATGATCTTTGTGAGTGTTTGGGCGGAGATAAGTGGTTTTGGTTGTTGCTGACCAGGTGAACTCTTCATGCTCAAAGTTGTCGAGCTATAGGTAAGGCTCCCAGAAACGACAGAATGTCAGTTCAGGTTGCTTTACTTGCTATCGGTTTTCATCTTATACTGCATTAGAACTAGTTGGGACTAAGTAAAACTCATGCATCAACACTCAGGAAGGTAATGACCACAAGCATGCCGCTACCCTAAACCCACAGAACCAGTTCTACTGACGAAGTCGGCCTTATCAATCTACTGACTGATGGCATCGCGTCTGGAACGTAACTCGTCGACTTAGCAAGGTTGACTAATAGAAAGTCTAGACGGGGGCTGCAGATAGAAGACGTCTTAACCTATCAATTGACAATCCTCGGAAGAAGCATTAACGTACGCAAGTGTGAACACATGACACAAAGCAAAGAGAAGGTGGTACAGTTTGAGAGAGAAAGGAACCTCCGATTTCCAGAGACCCGATACAAGACACGTTTTTGCAATTCTGTCCTGTCACGCAGTCGATATGGCGAAATAGTAACTTGTCTGCCTAGCTAGTAGGCGGGTTAGTCTTTTGGCCCAGTCGTCAAGTCGCTGTATTCTTGACACGCCTCTCCTAAAAGCCACTTCAACAAAGGCACCTTTGTTTTAATCGGACCTCTTCTGAATTCTACATAGTATTCATACTTCACTACCAGTACCAAACCATACCATTCTCAGTCGAAACCGAGTTACCTCAAATACAAGACTGGGCTTACAAAACTGACTGCAGCATGCAATATCAAGATCTCCTCATATGGACTGTCTTCCCCATCCAACTCCTCACAACCATGCCTTTAGTGGCAAACGTGCTTCTCATGGTACTAAAACCCTAATTAGGTTCAACTTATCCGAGTACTCTACAATCTGTATCTACATCCTCTATCGAGGTTCCATGGCCCCAAGTCTCTAGCAAGCTTTGACATTCTGCTGAGTGTGCATCAGCTTCGAGGCACTTGCCATAGTTCTATTAAGCAGGCGCACGATACATATGGCAGTGTAGTAGGGATCGCGCCCAACGAGCTCTCCTTCATCTCGGCGCCGGCCTGGAACGATATCTACGCCCGCTGTGATGGCCGGCCCGCCATGCCGAAAGACAAGCTCTTCTTCAACGATATGCTGTTAGATAGACGGGCTCTGTCGGTTGCTAACGATCATGACCATGGACGTATTCGATGAGCACTTGCACCGGCCTTTTCGCAGAAGTCTATCTTAGAACAGGAACCGATCCTCATGAAGCATGTAGATCTTCTTATAACAAGGCTTAAGCAAGAGGCGCTCGATTGCCGCAGCGTTGACCCAAGGGGTTGGTATAATTTCACTACATTTGATGTTATTGGCGATCTAGCCTTTGGCGAAGGGTTTGGGTGTTTGCAAAGTGGTTCTTACCACATTTGGGTGCGTTTCGTCCTTGACTTTCTTTACGCAACAACGCTTTTGCATGTCTGTCATAAGTTCTATCCTCTCAACTGGGTTTTGACCTTGATGCTTCCCACTTCCGTGATGAACAAGAGGGAGCGCCATTCCGAGATGTCTTTGGAAAAAGTCCGCCAGCGGATGGAAACAGGCAGCGACCGGCCGGATTATATTTCTCATCTGCTCAAAGGCTCTAAAAGCGAGAAGCTCACTATTCCTGAAATTGAAGCACAAGCTAGCGTGATAATTCTGGCAGGGAGCGAGACCGCATCGGTTGGACTGGCCGCAGCAACTTACCATCTGCTCAAAACCAGCAATACCCTTGACAAGCTTGTTCAAGAGATTCGACGTGCCTTTGCTACCGAGACAAGATAAACATTCTTGCTCTGAATCAGCTCCCGTACCAATCTGCCATTCTGCAGGGCTTTGCGAGTCAGTCCACCAATTGTCAATGGCTTCCCTCGAGAGGTGCTGAAGCCTGGAGCTGTGATTGGTGGTTGCTGGGTTCCTGGTGGTGTGAGTACTTTTTATATTGATAGCCATGCGTCAGATTTGCTTGCGGCAACAACATTCAGACCGTGGTTTGTATTAATCACTGGGCTGCATATCAGTCCGCAAAACATTTTCTGGACCCAGAGCTTTTCGTTTCGGAGCGATGGCTAAATGATAAACGATTTGAAGTCGATCAAAGGGAAGTTCTGCAGCCATCTTCCGTGGGACCAAGAAACTGCATCGGCAAGAGGTGCGTGAGCAAGCCAATGGATGGTCTAGTCTAGGTGTTTTTGGTGCTTACTTATAGGTCCAGGTTTGCAACTGAAAGCATGAAGCTGATCCTTGCCCGAATGCTATGGAAGTTTGATTTAGAGCTTTCCCCCGAGTGTGAAACTTGGATCGAGAACCAAATAGCTTTCACCTCATGGCATCAGCCACCTCTTCACGTCTCATTGAAGGCTCGGTAACTTCGTGGAACGGTAGAATGCTCTTTGAGCTCCTTCGTCAAGGCTATGGGTCTAGCTACAATTTTTGGCCTATAACAAGACCAACTGGCTAGAGATCCTCGCGTGCCTACTACAATAAGCGGACTTCGCTACAGAAAAATAGACACTAACATTTCTAAATAGCCAATTAGTATTCACCTTTCTTGAACACAGTAAACAGTCAAAGCTGTCATGATATTTAGAGCATGTGCAACAAGTAGAAGAAGGCAGATTAATCATACGAGTATTAATTGGAACCCAGAAAGAAAGGTAAGAATTGGCGGCCACACCATACTCGTAACCGTAAGCGTGCTCGGGTGAATTTCCCTTATGTTGATCTTTGGGTTTATCGATAAGAGTCCGAGGTCTCCAACGCCCAGAAGAAATACCTTTGTGCGAACGTCTGCAAGCCAGCTGGCACCGACATTTCTGATCCTGATACATCATGTACCATGGGGAAGCCACGGGTCTGAACCTGTCTGCACTCTCGACGCACAATTCCGCTAACATATCTTTGCAGATGATAATTCTCGTTCGCCATGCCCAATCGGAAGGCAATAGTACGCTCTCCTTCCTTCATGCTCAACCGACTCTGTCTCTAACTGCTGCAGAAAACCGAGACATCCATCAAACGGTACCCGATCATCGAGTCAAGCTCACCCCCGATGGCTGGGAGCAGGTATGCGTTCCCAACGTCCCTTCCTCGAAACCCCTACCACTCTCCTTGCTCACGCTCCCCGCCCCAAGGCAGAAGAAGCCGGCATGAAGTTGCGCTCTCTCCTCCGCCCAGACGATACCCTCCATTTCTTTACGTCCCCCTATCGGCGTACCCGAGAAACCACAGAAGGCATCCTTAACGCACTCACCTCGTCCAATCCAACCCCTTCTCCCTTCCCCCGCAACACTATCAAAGTCTACGAAGAACCTCGTCTACGCGAACAAGATTTCGGAAATTTTCAACCATGTTCTGCAGACATGAGCCGGATGTGGCAGGAGCGCGCGGACTACGGGCATTTCTTCTACAGAATACCGAATGGGGAGTCCGCAGCGGATGCCTACGATCGTGTTAGTGGCTTCAACGAGAGTCTCTGGCGCAGTTTCGGGGAAGATGACTTCGCTAGCGTATGCGTTCTGGTCACTCACGGCTTGATGACAAGGGTATTCCTCATGAAATGGTATCATTTCAGCGTCGAATATTTCGAAGACTTGCGCAACGTAAACCACTGCGAATTTGTGGTCATGAAGCTTAATCCCGATAACGGAAAATTCATACTACAGAATCAGCTAAGGACATGGAGCCAGTTGAAGAGGGAAAGGGCAAACAGTGCGATTAGCCAGCCGCCGCAGAGTCCGATTCCGGTGAGGAAGAGGTGGGGTGGTTGTCCGGATGGGTGCGATCATGAAGACGAGGAAAGAGCGAGAAAGAAAGCAGCAAGAAGACAGAACACGGCGGATCTATTCATGGACGATGATACAGTGCGGCAGATCGAGCAGGCAGTTAAAAGAAGATCGAGCAAAGCTGCCGAGACGAAAGGCACAAAAGACGGGGCCGAATACCCCAGAAGCCGGGACGACGCCCCTTTATCACCAAAAGCAATCCCCTCCTCCCAAAATCCCACCGCCCTCACCCCTCATCCCCCCTCCCTGATCAGCGAAGGGGGCCGCGACGGCGGGGGCTCCCTCTCCGGCGCCGCCAGCCGCTCCGGCTCCTCAACACCGGACTCGGACGCCGACGCCAAAGAGCGCATGCAGAACGTGCCAGTGAGAAGTAGCATGGCGATGGCGCTGCACGGCGAATTGGAGGGGGAGGGGCTGGGGATCGACAGAGCAAGGGCGGATGCGTTGGGGGATCAGAGCGATGTGGATGATGATGAGGGGGGTGTGGAGGGGAGTGTGCTGTAGGCCGCAAAGACGAATAGACGGGGATAAAGAGTTAAGGTAAGCTGTGAGAATGCTCGGAGGTAAGGCTGTTGGCTACGGTTTTTTGTGAGTTGTTGTGCGAAGATGGGGGTGGACTGGGGATGGAGGGGGCTCGGGCTAAAGTTTCGAAGAATTACCACTACGCCAAATGGTGGTTGGAATCTGGTGTAGGAGAGAAAGGGGGTGAAGGCGACGGACGGGAGATTGGAAAGATATACGTAGCGGTGTTTGAGGTTGGGGATGGAAGATAGATACGACCTTCAGAATCAACGAAAACATAGAGCAGCACCGGTTAAATCGATACCCATTACGGCTTTGCACATCTTCATGCTCAATTGACGAATATCTCCATTTTCAGTACAATCATCTAGCCATGAATCCGCTATCAAACTTTATTCCTCTCCACCCCCGCCCATACTTGCGCCCCCCGCCTGCTTCGCCGACTTCGCGCTGCAGATATCATCAACCCTCAGCAACAAACAGGCCGACTTCTCGAACATTAGCAGAGAATCTACTTGCGACAATCATAAGGACTTACCTCAACCGCAGTCTTGATACTCTGCAACTTGACCGCCTCAGGCTCCCACACCCCATACTCCCGCATATCTACCAACGTGCCCTTCTCGCCATCAATCCCCCACGTGCTGCCGCCCTCCGCATGCTTCGCCCGCAGCTTCGTCAACACCTTCACTGGACTGCTCCCGGAGTTCTGGATCAGCGTCCTAGGAATCACCTCCATCGCTTCCGCCACAGCCTTGTACGGCCACTGCTGCACGCCCTCGACGGATTTCGCCCGTTGCGCTAGCCGGACGGAAACGGCCATTTCAGTGGCGCCGCCGCCCGGGGAGAGGCGCGGGTGAAACATGACGTTGCGGGCGACGGACATGGCGTCTGAGAGGTTTCGCTCGATTTCGTTGAGGATGTCTTTGGAGGGCCCGCGTAGCAGGATGGTGCATGCTTTTGGGATTTTGCATTTGGTGATGAAGGTGAAGTACTCGTCACCGATCTTTTCGATTTCGAAGAGTCCGCATTGCGTGCCGACGTCTGATTCGTGGAGGTCGTCGACGCGGTTGACGATTGTGGCTCCGGTGGCGCGCGCGATGCGGTTGTTGTCGGTTTTGCGGACGCGGCGAAGAGCAGTGATGTTGTGCTTGACGAGGAAGTGCTGCGCCAGGTCCGAGACGCCTTTTTCTGTGATGACGAGGTCGGGTTTCAAGGAGATGATGGCGTCGGTCATGGCTTTCACTTGCTCTTCTTCGATTTGCAAGATGCGGTTCCAGTCTTCTTCTTTCGAGATTTCAATGTTCGTTTGAGACTCTCCCTTTTTGTACTCCAAGGGGCAGTCAAGGAGGACGACACGCGGATTCTCGATGCGCCGCCGCATTCTGGGGTGCGTGATGTCTTTGTTAAGCATGACGCCGTCAAGGACTCTGCTGTCTTCTATCTCGCCCCCGGGGATTTTCTCGACCTTGGCGTAGCGTTTGATGTCAACTTCCTTCTTGCCACCTCCAATGTCATGGGAAACTGTTCGGACCGCTTTCAGGGCTAGGTTGCACATCAATTCAGACCATCTTGAGACGAATTTCGTGCCGATTGAGGAGGAGATTAGTTGGTACATGGCTTTGTCGTCGTTGATGTTCACAGGTAATGAAATTTCTTCGACAATGTTTAGAGCGTCTGCTAGGGCACGTTTGAAGGCGGATATTATGACGACGGGGTGGATGTTTCGTTCTAATTGTGGAAGGGCTTGTGCCAGTATTTCGCCAGCTATAGACCGTCAGCTCATGAGCCGAGAGATCCAGCCACTCCTGCGAACCTAATATTATTACTGTCGTTGTGCCATCTCCGACTTCCTCATCTTGTGTTCTGCTAAGCTCTATCATGCTCTTTGCTGCCGGATGCGCGACCTCAATTTCTCGTAGAATAGCGTGACCATCATTCGTGAGGACGATGCCTCCCATAGGGTCCAGTAGCATCTTGAGCATTGCTTTCGGACCGAGGCATGATCGTATTATGTCTGCTACCCTATGTCTCCTCAGTTTCGTATGAGGATATAGGTTCGAAGGACCATAGTTGAGTAGCTTACGTTTTTGCGGCCGTTATATTCGACAGCTGAGCTTTACGCCCTACTTGCCTATCGCCAGATTGCGTATCTAGCAGATCTAGTTAGTCATCATGGTTGTGCTCGAGATATATTGCGCGGCGAAATACTCATCACCACCACTGGGGCCTGCATCTTGAGAGCTGTGGGCTGTTGCCAGCTTTGAGGGTTGAAATTTACAAAGCAACTATCTGTCTCTTCGTAGTAGAAAAGTTAAATCAAGTACAATTCGTTAGAAGTTACTTTGAGCTGCTAGTTCAGGTATCGAGCTCCAGAAAGCTGTAGTATTATATAAACGCGCTTTTTTGATAATTGAGGTTCGAATTTCGTGCAGGGCAAGCTTTAGAGTTATGACTAAGCGGTAACGGCGCTAGTCAATCTTCCGTTCTCCAACGACAACTGCGCTTCATCGAATCAACGACTTCACCAATATTTGAAGTGGCTCAATCATACCTCCTCTAGAGGCTTGGAGATAGTTTGGGAATGGTAAGGATGAGAGGATATGATCAAAAGTTATCCGGTATTACATAAGTCAGGATTAATTACTGAATGAAAGGTATCAGTATCTCGTTTATTAATCACACGTCTACTTTTGCATCAAGTCGAGATACAGGATTGAAGTCCGTATTCAGTAGATCTCAAGCTGGCAAGCGTAAGCTATGTGCAGCTGTTCTCAGGGGACTGATGAATGACTACAATCCGAAGAGAAAACGATCGTTAAAGGTCCAACTCTCCATTGATGAGTCTAGCATTCGCAAGCTTGAAGAATCATAGAAATGAATCCTCTGACAATCGAGCTGAGATGTACGAATCAGCTGTTGATGTTGTCGACTACCTTATTATGTTCCAATTCTGATCTCAGACTGGGGTGCCTTCTATCGGAACTAGACCGGGCTTAACTTTGGTCAGACTCTTTGAGTATTCCACTGCGAAATAGGAATGACAACAATGACGCGTACCTTACATCGACCAACTTCATCTATAGCTGCGTGGTGTCCGAACGAAGCGTTACAGACCTGTTTATACCTGGAAAGCTCCCAGTGTTTGGTATGAAGTGCTCTTGGGAGACGGCCCATCATGATACAACTATTTCTTTGGTTTCCCTTGGCGGACCCTTTCTTCGTTCAGTTCCTTAACGACCTGATCATACCTTTTCTTCCCTTTTGAACTGAGCATCCAAGGGGCGAGCAGGTCAAACGCGTCCCACGGTTGTTCTTTCGTTCTCCTCCCGAAGGTATCGAATAACCCTGGAAGTTTCGTGGGAGAAGACGGCTTTTTGGGTTTCCTTGCGCGGCGCTCCTTTTCGGGACCTGGTGCGGATACAGATTCTTGTTTACCAGTCTTCTCCTTCTCAGGACCTGATGCGGATACAGATTTATCGCTAGCCTTATCCATCTCGAGCGCTTGGAGACCCCGTTCAAAGATAGCTTGTCTTGCTGCTTTTCGTGCCAAGCGCTTGTCAATAATCTCCTCGGTGATTCCGCCAGACTTCAGCATCCATAGGAGGAAGTGATCTCCCTTCGAGGGATGTCTGTGTTCTTTCATTGTGTCTCCCTTTCGTGATGCGTCTTTTCCCGACCTTTGCTTAGATCCTTCCTCAGATGGGGGTGAGAAGAATTCTTGCGGCGAACCTATCGAAGAAGCCTTTGACTGTGGTTTTGATGAGTCTTTTGACAGAGGTTCGGAAAGAGGTGCAGTCGAAGTCTTTGTCAAATCTTTTGAATAGGGATTGGAGGACTTTGCTGAGCGATGACTAGCTCTTGCTTTCGCTTCAGCTCTACCAGGAAGAAAAAGATACTCCAGGAAGGACGCCTCAGGAGGGTTTTGGCTTTGTAATTTGCTGAGCTTCTTGTTACTCTTTCTGTCTTTGGATCCAAGAGCTTTGTAGGTGTACGGATGATATGCTTTGATCTTTTCTTGTCCCGTGGTGAGCTTGGAACGCGGATTCTTAGAGCTTGGCTCGGATAGGGAAACTTTAGTTGGAGCTGTGGGAAGAGTACCAGAAGACGGAAAGCTGGCTTTTAGGTTATCAGCATTGTGAGATTCGAGAAAGATGCGTGATTGATATCATGGGCCGATTAGACGCTGGCGAATACAACTTGGACTGCAACAGGCAGGATACTTACGTTTGGTAGAGTGCCCCTTATGATGCTCCTTATATTGTATCTTGTGCAGATCTGGATCTGGTGGATATTTTCTAACGTCAATGGCTGACATGACAATGCTCTTGCACCTTATGCTATGGTGTCATGGATGGGTATAAGCGGCTGCAGGTTGGTTATGTGAGCAGAGAAGCAGAGAGTTGTTGTTGATCGACAGCCCTTCACCCTACCGCCCTATGAGATGCGTTAAAATGAGAATTATAGCATTCTCGATGGTAAGCTTTGCTCCTTTATACTCACAGAAATTGTGACCAACAACGTAGTCAGACTATCAGAGCAAAAGCAGATATATCTCAGAAGGAAACTCATGAATTTGGAGGTCGACACTACTCCCAGCCAATGTTTGTGATGTTTAGGGTGGATTATAGTGAGCTGGATACCCGGATCCAAATTTTGCCCCTTGAACCCTATGCATTCAAAGTCTGTTGCTATGGCTTTGCTTTGGTAATTCAGGACACTTGCTTACAGCCTTAGGGATGCCAACGAGCACTTGCAATCTTTTTTTGCACAGCTTCTAGAGAAGAATTCTGTCAGCCACTGAACATTCTGTAGCCATGAGCCGTGAACCCCTTTTCAGTTTTTTGGCATTGGCTGACTGAATATCATATCCCATTGAGTGCTCACTCTGCTTTCTGCATACGGGCGCATGTGGTGAACTATTAACGCCAGGATACCTATTGCTTTGCTTCTTCAACGCCGGTCTTTGTGCATGCTAAGGGCTGCCAAGGTAATACAACACATTGTGTTGAGGTGCCAGTATGCACACAATATCAAGCTTTTTCTTCTCTGCGGATTCACAATAGACTGTTATTGGCGGCAAGAAATATCTACTTACTCTGTTGCTGCTCTTCCATCGTTTCCCAGTTCGAGCTGGGACCAGGTCGAAGCATTAGCTTCATCCTGTAAAAGGAGGATTGGAGCCTGCCAGGAAAGAAACCCGCTCCTACTGGAAACACCATGGGAAGGGTATGGCTTTCCAGAGTTAAATCTTGCCAACGGTAGCAGCCCTGGCGACTCCAGGGATTCTGTGTTGAAGCTCTAGTCATCTTGTACCACCATTGCTGTGCGTGTGCAGCGCTTGTCTTCCAACTGCGCAACTCCGTCATTAGGAACCTGATCATTGCTCGGCAGGGGGACCTCATCCGGAACAATACAAACCCAAAACGCGTAGTCGAGGTATATCGTTCTGATCTCGGGCATGCCGAACGAGTCAGTAAGAATCACGGAATTAGGAGAACAGCCGACGAAACCCAATTCCTTCCCTGTCAGTTCCTGAAACAGTCCAGTTTCGCGACTCTGATTATATAAAACAACGTTCTGGTTTTTCAAGTCAATAGGAATCGTCGCTTAGAGACAGTGGCATTCAATCGTATCGCTGATGGGGAGAACTCCTTCCACAATCCCCACCCTTTCTCTTTCGCTGATGTATTCTATTGCGGTCCCTGGCCGTCCTCTGGTCAGTACTAGCCATTCTGCTGGAACGGACTTTTTCAAAACGGAGAAGCCTACGTATATTCTATTAGATTGCGCAGTGGTACAGTTCATTATCACGAAAACAAGAAAGACGATGAGAAGGACGAGAAGGGCAAGGAGAAGAACACACTACGTACTTGAGTGAGCAGCAGCGAGTATTCACCCCCTACAATCACGTCAATAACGTAGTCCCAAAACCCGCCTCGGCAGCTCAATGTGTCTTCGCTCAGGAAGCCCGGCCGCATCCCCCGTCGCTTTCAACGCATCCGCCGCACACTTGACCACATTTCCGACATTTTCCAACTGGCATATTTAGATTGCAACAGAAAAGAAAAAGAGAGAGGTGCCTTTCCTACTAGTCCAGAAAAAATCCCAAAAAAAATCTGCTAGAGAACCTTTGGGACGAGCGAAACGACGATCCGAAACCCCCTCTATTTAAATCAATTCAATCTCGGCCTTACCACATTGACTCGGGCATTTTCTCCGCGCAAAATACAACTCCTGTGGTTTGCATGGGGGGTAAAACTGGAAAATACACCCTGTGGCATGGAAATCCACAGAGCCTTTGACGAGGTAGGTAGATGCAAGCTAACGTTGGGTTCTGTCTGCTATGCCACGAGCACCCCCCGTGGACTTCCTTGTGCTATTGCTGGGAACCCTTGCTATTGGGTTGGAGGTCATGTACTGATTCAAGCATACCAAGCGATCATGCCAGATTGATTTTGAAGGATAGGATGCGTTTTGAACCTAACACTCGAACCGGATTGCGTTCTTCGAGTCAAACCAGAACAAAAGCTCGTCAAACAACCCCGTTTACTCCGTTTTCATGCCCTCGGCTTTTTCGATAACGGAACCTTTCCTACCTTACCGCCTCAATCTTCCCCTCTCGCCCACCTCTTCTCGCTACTATTCTAGTCCCTACCATCCCCATTCCGTACCCACCACCGCTCAAGAGACCCACACCCGACCCCCACACTTCCCTTTCCCTCCCTCCCTCCCTTCCCCACCCCAGCCCGCCGCCGTGCCGTGCAATTTTCCGTAAAGACAAGGTTACAGGTGGGCAGGTGTGGTATGTGAAATACCATGCCAAGCTATACCAGGTTCTAAAAGCTACCAAGGTTCTGAAGGCAGAAGATGGTAGCCTAACGTCCACATCTACAGACCCGTCATGCGTATGGAGGAAGAAAATTCATGGCGCACTGCTGTTCGGTTCGGAAGGATCGAAACAGTCTATGCTGATGGTATGAAGGGAGGAAGATGTAGACGGTGTGAAGCTTGATTGTTTGGCAAGGGCAAGACAGAGAGGTGTTTTGGTGGGGTAGGTAGGTAGGAATGACATCTTCAAGGTTGTGGGTGGAGTAGGAAGGCGATAGTTCCGATACGAGAGTGTTCGGCACGAGAAGAAGCGGTTTCTGTGTGGGAAGCTGTTTGGCTGGTTGGGTTGTTGGAGGGGGTTAAGTGGGATTGAATCTAAGGCAGTCGTCTGGTTTAGAGGTAGTTATTTGAGGAGAAGGACGATGGAGAGAAATAGTCGGTGCTTTATTGGGACATTGAAGCGATCGTGGTGCTGTCGAGGTCCCGGGTGAGCATTCGTGATTGCGTGCGGGAATTTTTGTTGGAGAGAAGGAGTTAGGAGACTTGATATGAGCGATTGGGTGTCGGATATATGATCTTGCTGCAAGCAGTGCTCCGCTCGGCGTAAAGCAAACATTAACTGAGGTTTACGAGAGATGTTGAGAATATGTTGCTTCAAAGTCCAGTACGGGAGTCTTCGAGAGATCGGAGATATTCCGTCTCGACACTGTGTGCAGATATTCCCAGATACAAATCGTGTAGATTCAGTGCCATACCCCAGGGCCTCATTGGTAGAGCATAAGGTGATTCAAGAAGGGTGAGGGATTTCTATCAAGATCTTAAAATGCCATGATAGCTGGGCGTTTGGCTTGACACTAGACGGGAAAAAGGCGCAAGTATTCCAATAAAACCGATAGACGAGCTGAGGACTTTGTTGAGCTCGTGGTGAGCACGGTCTCATCGAGCCGCAGCGACGAGCCGGGTGAGAGAAAGGAGAGGCTGGAATGCTTCCAAGAGAAGAGTAGACACCATTGCCCAAGTACTGCAGAAGCGGTGACAATAACCGAAAATGAAGAATGAATGATACCAGTAGTATGAGTACTATTATTATCGATCAAGACGCCCCATTAAGCTTATTAGAATTCCTTCTCGGTTCACGTTGCTTTTAACATCTCTTGCAAGGGAGTTCGTAGATGCATGTAAGAAAGTAGCGGTTCGATTGCAACCTTCTAGAAGACATGGGGAATATAAGAAAATGTGCCAGCGCACAGTAGTTTTGCGGGGTTTCCGAACCAATATCGTTATTGCCAAATACCACACTGTTAATTCCTTGTGAAGATCATCGACTCCATTTTTAGATGAGGCATTTTCGGGGGAGGTAAGCATTATTTTGATGCTTGGAAAACGGTGAACGGTGAGAATTCACCTTAGGTGCCCTTGTTCGACGATATAGGGCACCACCGACGTGTGGTCATGGTTGGAGATAGCCAATTGTGATATCAAGCAGATGTTAGTGTAGGAGGGAGTAACAACAATATCAGGCGTTAGAATGGATCACACCTCACAAGCACCAATTAATATTATTCTATCCGAATGTTTGTGGATTGGTGGCAGCGAGCTCCTACCAACCGCTGCACCCATTTGTTAGCGGTATTATCTGCGTTTAGTCCGTAGTGAGACAAGCAATGTTAGAATAGCAACCGCTGCTCCCTCGGAGTCACGAGTAGCATACTCTAGCACTCATGATGATGATGATGACAATGATAATCATAAAAGAAGAGCTCATGGTGCTCGGCCACGGCACTGATTCAAAAATGCCTCAAGCGTTGGCAATAGCAATCGAAAAATCCCATAGAGATCTAAAACCCGACCGGCTGAGAATTACCCGAGATTACTCTATCTAGAGATAGCGTTCGGTGGCGAAGAGGCTGCATGTTTCGGACTTGGATCATGGACAGTGGGGAGATGTTGTTGAGTCGCTGAGCATCTGTGTATTGTTTATCAATGTTGGCAAGTACTCGAGTATTGTTCGATCAGGCCATCTTCATCTTTACCTTACCTTTTGATTGGAAACTTCCATGTTGGCGGTGGGATCAGTATGCTCGCTTGTAGCGGACACAGCCCCACACTCCCCGTCTTCTTCACTGTGAGCCTTGTCCCGTCTTGGCAAAGGCAGCTGAGAGCATTCGACATTGCCCCGCAGCCTGGGAGCTTGTAAGTACCATCAATCCCTTATTCTACTTAAAGTCCTCGTGCACGTCAACACTTCACTTTCTCCATCATTGCGCCTTACAGATATCGAACCACACCACCATCTACTTATCTATCGGTCGTCCTTTTGCCACTGGCTGCAGTCCCTTTTATAAGCCCATCTCCCATCTCCCATCTCCATACTTCCCTCCGATCTTCACCCGCCGCCTTCAAGGTGTCTTCTACTCGCAGTATCCTCTCGCCTTCGCCTAATCGTGATACGTCAACCATGTCTACTACAATGGACAACGGCAAAGCAACGGCGCCATCAGCTGGTTTCCGCAACGGCAATGCTGGCGGCAGCGGTGCTCTCATCAATGTGCAGCCACCTCGCAGAGAAGACCTCCAGCCAGCCTATGCGCAGACGCTGATGGGAGAAAGCGAAGATGCTGGAACGCATGGCTGGTATGGATCGATGAGTATGGACTATGTGCTTCCCGATATGTACCGAGACTAACGGCTTCAAGTCAATACTCTCGGAAACTGCATCGGTTGTATCGGATCAGTCCCATGCTGCGTCTTTTGCCCCAATCCCTACAAGCCAGTTAGCCAAGGAAACGTCGGACTGGTCACGAAGTTTGGTCGATTTTACCGTGCAGTCGATCCAGGTCTTGTGAAAATCAACCCGCTATCCGAGAAGCTCATCCAAGTCGACGTCAAAATCCAGATTGTTGGTACGTATTTCCATTTCGACTGCCCCCTTGCAATCATCCAACTAACGTTCTCGACAGAGGTCCCGAAACAAGTGTGCATGACCAAAGACAATGTAACTCTTCACCTCACCTCCGTCATCTACTACCACATTACCTCGCCCCACAAGGCCGCCTTCGGTATCTCCAACATTCGCCAAGCCCTCATGGAGCGCACCCAAACCACCCTTCGCCACGTCGTTGGTGCCCGCGTCCTTCAAGACGTCATCGAGCGCCGCGAGGAAATCGCCCAATCTATTGGTGAAATCATCGAAGACGTCGCCTCGGGCTGGGGTGTCCAGGTCGAGAGCATGCTGGTCAAGGACATCATCTTCAGCAACGAGCTCCAGGACTCCCTCAGCATGGCCGCCCAGGCCAAGCGTATCGGAGAGTCGAAAGTCATTGCCGCCCGCGCCGAAGTCGAGTCCGCTAAATTGATGCGCCAAGCCGCTGATATCCTATCGAGTGCGCCGGCCATGCAAATCAGGTACTTGGAAGCTATGCAAGCCATGGCCAAGACAGCGAACAGCAAAGTTATTTTCTTGCCGTCACCGAACGCACCCATGCAGCAACAATTGGCACAGGCGGATTCCTACGGCGAAGGACCCAGTTCGCACGGCCACAAAAGCCAGCCGTTTGAGGGCGATTCCAAAGATGGTTTTCAGCAGGCCATGAACGCGAGGGTTATCGAGAATATCTGAGAGCTTTGAAGACATGCTTTGTACGGTTGCGCTTCACAGAAGGTAATAGCTGGATGATCTGTCTTTAAGGAAATGGCGGGGCAGGGCGCACTGGGCAGTCCAAGGGTTGCGAATTGTTCTCTCGCTAAGTCGGATACCCCCAATTGATTATGTTTATATTGATATATTTATGCTATATGGACGTCGAAGCCAGGGAATCTCCACTTGAACGTGTAATGGTTGTATGTTATTCTGGCCTTCTCGGCTCCGTGCAACCCCTGTCCTCCAACTTCAACGTACTGACCTCTATCTTCGTGTGCTACCCACCCTCCCCTCCACGCACGCAACACATCCCCCTACCTCGCCGTACCTTATCCTGCTCCTATCTCCCCTTATTACTACCTCTCCCCAGCCCGCACTATATCCTAAGCTCCCACATCCATAGACCAAAGCCCACCTACTCGTAGCCCGTTCACCCAGGTGGCCACACAGCGAATTCGGAAGCCCCACGTCGAAGTGGCCAGCTTCCACATACATAGACGCGGAGCCCGTGATCTGGTACTCGCACGGCCAGCTCGCAAACCTCGGGCATAAGGTAGCTAGCTCTTCGTCGCCCCGTTTTTATCGGTGTGGTTGTATAATTTTATAAACTGGTCTGCGGGATGGAGATACTGTCTCGGATTTTGGAGTCGGCTGCTTGCGGCAGGGTTTCCTTGAGCGAATCTGACTGGGTGGGTATGGAACGTGGATGGATGGATGCAGGTTTACAGCGACTACTAGAGTAGAATAAACCGCAGTGTGGGGTTTTTTTAGCTCTAAGAGCCTGGTTTCACGCAGAGAGCAGAGCTTTTCCATACTACGGTCGTCGTCGGTACGAGTACGACTCTGTGTGTATCTGTATCTGTATACGTAGATGGTATGCTGTGCTTCATAGCTTTTGGCTGCGTAAGAATGTTGAAATGAAGGGGGGGAAAGATATATATATATATCCTAACCCGCATCCTCCCCCGGACCCCACCTCTTTTGCATCTCATTACCGAGCCGCAACACCCCGCATTCAGCGTGCGTATCCTATCGTTCAAGCGTCTCAATATGGCTTGGTGTGGGTTTTTGGAGGAGTTGTGAGGAGATGTGGGTAAGGGTGTGGGATGGCGAGCTGGTAAAGGGGGACAAAGGATGCACAAGAGGCAGTTTAGGTCGAGATTGACAGACTTCAACGAGGTCTTTAATTGCCAATCCTTCTGCTTTGCACCAAAAACTCGATATCAAGTCTGGACATTTCAATTCAGAAAATTAGGTGAGATTGGTTGCTTATTGATTCGGATATGGGTGAAGAAGAATCTTTGTTTGGATGAGAATGGAGGCTGTAGAGTTTGAGAGGGATAGAAGTGTCGAGGGGTGGGTTTGACGAAGGAGAGATGGGTTCGATTGTTCGATTGTTCGATTGTTCTTGTAGCACATCCGTCGTTGCTGAAGCAGTGTTGAAGGTTAAGACGCATGAAAAGATCGACGGGGCTGTTTGCTTATCAGGAAATGTGGAAGTGGTTGAAACGGAAAGATTTAAATCACCGGTCGATATCGATGAGCCTAGTTGCTTATCTGCATACCGGTATGTTGGAGTGAGGTTTGGATTTGATGGTAGGGAAAGGTTGTCGCTCTCTTGCCTGGTAGATTGGCACGCCCAATACGGAGACTGCTATTGCTTACTGACTTTGGCCTTCCTCTGAAATCGTTCCTCGAAATGTTCATTTTGGAGCTCAAGCGTTTGAATGGAACACATGTTGATGACTTGGATGTCTTAAGAAATGTAAAGTATGAATTGCGCGTTTGTAAAAGATGTTTAAGTTAAACGCTTTTAGAGGGTTAGGCGAGACCGTCGCTTTCTTGGTTGGTAGAATAGGCATACCCAATATCGAAACCGTTTTTCTTTGAGTGGCTTTCGCCTTCTTTTGAAGTCATTCTTGGTGATTCTCGACACTCCGCCTGATTAGCGCCATCGAGTCTTGACGGCTTCAATTTAAGCCAAAGTCGAGTCGACTGTCTGAAGGGGCTACTCCGAAGAGAACGCAGACTCGATCGATTCCTGAAAAGTCAGTAGAGAAAAAGATAATTTGGCTACCGTGAATAGAAAGGAAGTTCTCAGTGGCTAGAGAGTAGGAGATTTGCTCTGTTTATGATGGGTGGGGGCTGTAGAGCAGTAAATGTTTAAGCTGACTGCTGCTGCGTTTTCAAGCCTGGGATGGTGTCTTGGGGGCTATCAGAATTATTGTGGTGGTAGTTTTGAGGGATCGTGCGGGTCTCTGTGTGGTGTCGAGGGTTGAGATTCGTAAGGATGTGGAGTAGGGGTATGCCAGAAGATCCGATACTTCATCCTTTGCTAAAATGGATGGTCGACGTGGAGACATCCTATTCTGCATCTTCACCCTGAACCTCCTCCTCCTCTTCTTCATCTTCGTTTTCGTCTTCCTCCAGCACTTCCTTTCCGTCTTCTCTTTCTCCATCTCCCCCTTCCAGCAGTTGTACCACATCGCCCAAGCCCTTAAAAATGCAGTGCGCATTGGCCAACTCCTCCAACTTGTCGATCCATGCGCCGTCTGGCCCCTGGCTCACCAACGTGTCTCGCTCTGGGTCCGTCATTGCACTCACGATTCCGACCATCGTATCTTCCAGTATTCTGTCGTGTTGGAAGCCTATCCGCACCTCATGGCTGACCGTATTGCTGCTCAGGATTATACTTTTGCCAATCTTCCTCAATGCTTCCAGTCCACTCTCCAAGGTCTTGAGGTTGGCATAGGGAGGGCAGCCCTTTTTTGATGGTCCGGATGCAATCCCTCACGCTCGACTCCGCTTCTCCAGCCATATCATACTGTGCTGACCCGGACAGACGGTCATAGTTTACGTTCAATGTTTTCCAGGCATCTTTGGAAAGGTAATCGAAATTGACCACTTTCTTCCGTTCGACTTCTGCAATGCGATTTAAGCGTGAGATCGATGGCCTTTGCAATATCGGTATGAACTGACACGGCGATGCAGAGAAGGCTATCAACGGTTGCCCTATCTAGGCTCTTCACGATTCGAAGCATAATTCTTGGGGTCTTGCGGAAGCGGTACGGCGACTCCGTTGGTGGAGGCACGCGCTCGCTTGGCAGGAGTTGCAGACATGGAGGTTTCTGTAGGAGGACGAGAAGGAGAACATCTCGGTCCTGTCCATCAAAGAACACGTCTTGAGGCTGATTTGACGCGTTGAGTTCATCCTTGTAAGTGGGCCTTGCCTCACATGGTAAGGCCTAATATTGAGTTACCAAACCTCTCAACAATAATAACCATTTGAACTTGGCTTTCTCATCACGCACCCATTCCAATTCTTCACGTAGATCCGATATTCCTTATCATTCCTATCAGCTGTGCTTCGTTCATCATTGCCGACTGGTGCGCCAATCGAAGAACGAGGGACATACCATTCAAATGGAGCGGAGGTGTTTCTGCACAACGCCGCTTCCCAAGCCATAACGGTCTCCAAATTGGTGTAACTTCAAGGGCAAGTTTGACTGATCCATGTTAACTCCATGAACAGTATCTCATATGCAATGCACTGCACCTTGTTGCTTTGCCACATTTCTGTTACAAGAAACGGAGCCTCGGTGGTTTTCACCTTCTTCTCCGTAAGATGGTTCGTTGACCCACCTTCCTCACGGGAAAAGGATGCCAAACAGTCTGCATTGCATTGCATTGCAGTGGTTGTGCCCATGACTATTTTGTTCGTTTTTGGCACTTCTGGCGACAATCGATATCCGGCAACCATTCCACGCCAATCCATGCTGGATATATGTTCTGGTATCCATGTCTGAACGAGGCACAGCGTTCTTCATGTCTTGATTTATCTTCGTTCCCTGGTTTCCAGTCATCATGTTGATACTTCGATCTTCTCATTTTAAGCGGTGTTCCGATTCCGTTCAATTTCTATAATCTCAGAACAGCTGCATCTAGCTTCAACCTCTTGATATGGAAACCTTAGGTCCGCCTCCAGACGGTAATGTTACCAAAGGCACAACATTCATCATTCTTGCTACCGTACTTACCTCCATCTCATTGATCACTACGGCTATGAGATTAGGAGTACGAATCACGAACCGCCAGCAAGGCTGGGATGATTTGACAATCGCGCTTGCTATGATCCTTGGCTTGGTACAACTTGTCTTCAGTGGCCTTCAATATCATGCTGGCATCGGACGGCATGCATATTATTTAGGCCAAACACAAGCTATGGACGCTGTCAAATGGAGCTATGTGGCAATGACCATGTTTTTCGTCATCGTTTGTCTCACCAAAATCTCGATTTGCCTCTTCATCCTTCGAATCAAGAAAACTGGTTGGCTGAAATGGGTCCTTTATACGTTGATGGCGGGCCAAGTAATCACGACTGCGGCGCCGGAAATCATTCTGTTCGTCCAATGTCGTCCAGTCCGATCATTCTGGGACCGAAGTATAGGCCAATGCTGGGATCAAAGCATATATAATGCCGTTGTGTGGGCTCACTTTGGTATGGTCACTACCAGCAACTGCTTCTACAACGGGCTGACGTTGTGCAAGGTTATGCTATAGTTTCGGACTTGGCTTGCTCCTTTCTGCCAGCTGTGGTACTTTGGAATGTCAAGATAAACATCCGCCTCAAGATCGCGGTGTCTGGTCTCATGAGCCTTGGCTTAATGTATGCTCACCATCGTCCCTGGATACATGGAATCCTAACCAATTCGCAGCACAATGGCCATGGCATGTGTAACGGTAAGGGCTTCCACCACCAGCTTCTCTGATGATCCGACATGTAAGTTTTGATTCAATCTAGAATCTCCACTGGTCGGTGAGGCTAATAATGAATACCAGGGAGTCTAACGGACAACTATATATGGGGCGGGTCGGTCCCTTTAAAACAATACGAATTTTCCGAAAACTAATCTCTTGAGTAGCTTGGAAGAGAATCTAGGAATTATAGCCACCAATCTGGCCCTTTCTCGCACCGTGTACCTTTTTTGCCGCGACGGCCCCCGAAACCCAACTAAGCAACGAGCACATCTTTTTCAGCCTCTTTTCTTCTCCTCAGTACGCGTTTCTGCGCCCAACCCTTTTACACATCCGAATGGGCTTTTCATGTCGAAAAAGAGACCGTACACTAGGACATTGGATCAATGGTCGATTACAAAGACAACGGAGCTTGACATCACGGAGGAACCACGGACTATTTCGTCGGAGGGATTGACGGGAGGGCATAAGGAGGTTTGGGTCTAGGTCGACAGCAAGAGGATAAGCTCTCCCGTGGTTGGAAGTAAGAAATATATCGCAATCTTTCATTGCCTAATCATTCTATTTCTTCGACACATCAGCGTAGTTTTAATCACCGAGGGTATTCTTAGAGCACTCCAAATATCTTACAGCCTGTTACGCTATCCAACTCGCAATCCATACCGCTTTCAGCATGATTTTGCCATTGCACGTCGTGCACTGAAATGTCGAATGTCCATTATACGACAGTTTTCTTTCAAATGTCTTCAAAAGAAACTCCTCAGTCAAGCCTCTGCCTTTCCACATATCACTAACATTAAGAAACATCACTCACCGCCCGCACATGCGGCAATCTCTCTCTTTCCCTTGTAATATCAAGCCTCGTCAAAGATCCAAACACCAATACCCAAATTCAAATATCCTTGCCGCCCACGGCAGAATCGCCATCACCCACAACAACCATCCTCCAATTATCCTCGTAATCATATAACAGTTCACCGAACGAAAACCTCACCACTAGCATTAAAGCTCGGAAGCAATCGATGTCCGATCTTAAAAACATCGAGGTCTGAAAACCATATCTCGCGGTTCTGCCCTTGATCACCCTCGTCTCGGCAACATTCATCCGCAAGCCTGTTTCTTGCTACATAACCAGTGGAAACGAGAAGCCATCCTCGCTAGATAGCATGACCAGCACCACACAAAGAGTAGCACCGACGCTCTCCCCATCACTCCGTCACCCTCCGCAGGTTGCAAGATACGGCACGTAGGGGCATGTTGAGCTGCTATGATACCTTAGTGAAGCCGATAGGCACTAAAATGACCTCGATCAAGCCTCGAAGACATAAACACTAGCGGAGTCATGTTCCTAGCCCTAGCCCGAACATATACCAAAACGACGCCAACAAAGAAGAGCATCGTCGTCCCCAATCGCCACAGATTCCTCAAGACCAAACAGTACTAAGAGCCCTGCACTGCCGTCCCAACAACAACAACAACATCCGCATCCGAGCTCTCAAACTACAGAAACCACTCCCCTCCAAAACCAGCGCGCGCCAACCTGATAAGAAAAACAATTATCCAGCCCACACACACACCACAACGAGAGAAAAGAGCAGATGGCTTTGCTTACGCTCGAACCGCAACGGAACCCCGATCATCAAAGAATGACTGCGTTGTTCGCGGAGGTGCTGGCGTTCTAATATTGAAGTCTTGATTGCACCGATCGGAATACCCATCGTTCTCTTTCCAGAGAAACTTCATCTACCGCAAGTACTCTTGACACGAAGAAGTTGCATTCTATTGATTCTTTTCCAATAACACCATTGCCATGTTCCCGTTTCAGTCTCGTCCAAGAAATTTCTTTTCTCAACACGGAACACGCGCCTCTGAACTTTCCTGGTTGATCAATGATGATGATGGTGCCTAGGAGTAAAGCTCCGGAATTGGTGGCGAGATATGAAGGAGGGAGGGATTTTGGGAAAAGGGTCGTGGTCGTAAAGTTCTCCCGGTTTTGATTTCGGTCTTCGTAACGAAGCCGCTATCTCCACTTTCGCGCAATCCCCCTTTTCCAGCCAGCGATAGAGGTGTTGGTACGTTAGGAGGGCATAGAGAACGGGAGGTGCTTTGGATCAAGAAGATTAGTGCTAATCTTATCTTGAACGCAATAATGGTCATGTATCTGATGGGCTGTCCTGATAGTCATTGGGTGATCTGGGGTGAGCATCCTGTTTCTGAAAGGGGTTCGTCACGATATAGTGCTATGTCTTCCAAAGAAATATTTGTAGAGAATAGCTTTATATTAAATTGGGAGCAGTTGTTTCTGCTCTCCTAAACAGTCGTCGAGAACCCCTTGTGACAAAACCAATGTGGAGCAATTATATCCGTGAAGTCTATTCCCCAAATAGCCTTGCGTTATAACCTTGTGTTAATGATATCAGTGCTGTTCGAATTGCAGGATGATGGTGCATTGAGAACGCAAAAACCCAATTATTAGTTGCAGTTGCCCATGTCTCTATCGTCATGAACCTCATTATCCCGGCATGGTACTATATACCCAACCTGTCCGACCCTATGAACCGAGCCGGAACCCAAAGCGTCCCACGCCAAAGCAGTCCAAATCTATCCTGCGCCGAATGGTATCACCAATAATTATCAGAACTTCTTAGGATGTAACAGACCGTGTCTTCATCAAAGGTTGCATCGAAGACCTCGATGTAGACATTGCACGCCTGGCCTTTGCCGCGTCGGCAAGGAGTGTGGTCCAACACCCTAGAACAATATTTTGCATCCAACTGCCTTCCTCTTCGGTAAATGCCATTTGCTTTTGTGCCAATCTAGAAGTTCGAAGCTTTGTGGGCTTGCTTGGCTGATGCGGCATCCGGGGAGGTTTCGGGCTTTGGGGGACTTCGTTCGCGTGTGAAACCATGTCCCCGAGTTCGTAGCATTGTTGGACCAGCTGCTGTATGCCCTTCTCCAGCATGGAAACCCTGCCTTCGATATCTTTCCAGAATCCAGGTCCCCAGAAAGGGTCGACGTCTAGGGCATTTTGGAGTGATCTGGTCCAGAAATCGAACATGGGAAGGTCTGGGCCTTGATCGGGTCGGCGTAGTGATTGGGATAGACGACAAGCGACGAGCGCCAGTCTGATGGTAGGTTCGGCCTCGAGAACATAGCTTACGACGCAAACTGTCAACTAATTAGCCACGGTTTTACATCCACGGCGATTTAAGTTACCTGGACATCCTCTTGCATAGCACCATTCCTCCTCATCCGCGATGAAGCATTGAAGCCAGGCAAATGCGCCCCGTGCCTCGCCCCTAAAGACTAGTTCAAGGTCGAAAATGTTGCGGTTTCCAAGTATCATTTTCGCCAAGTCCGTTGCGTGACGATGTATCTCTAGGACTGGCAGGATCAGCGCATGTGTAATGTCGCGCTGGAGAAGCCATGCTTCTATTTCAGCCTTATTTGAGGGACTGTGGTGCTCGCAGAATCTACCACTGGTCAGCACGTGCTCTTAGGGTAATACAGATACACACTCACTCAGAACCTTGCTCGTTCACAAGCAAGCTGCGAACAATTTGGAACGCTTCGGACGAATCAAGGCTCGAAGCATCGACGTTATCAACGGTAAACGGCGGTGTCCTTGTTACCTCCTCCACCTGCGAGAGGGGGAAACTGAAAGCCCGAATGGGTGCCATACGAACACAACAAATGCGAAAGCGGAGGAACCTCGCCCATCTTATCTATCTCGAAACGGAGAGATATCAAGGAAGGAGTGAGTTGTCCTCAATAGGACATTCGATTGACGCTCCACTCCGGCAGGTTTGATTGCAACTGGGGGGCCGTCACTGGGTCCACCACCCTACAGGGCACCTTTACTGGGTAATGGTTAGTGTGTACCAGCAAGCCGGTCGAACCATTTGAGTCGCCATGTTGTGGCCGTGTTGATTGACCGCAGCTGGCAATGTCCGCACACATTATTGGATCCAGGTCCGGTCTTTGCGGTGGTGGTGTCGAGACTTCGGGACCGTTCCATGTGCTCGATTTGCGCTTGCAGGGTTTGCCTAATTAGAACCATATCCCGATTAGGAGATATAAGATGCGGAAATTGGACGCTATTTAAAGCCAAATTCCCATTGTATGCAGTGGCAGGATTGCTCCTATTTGGATCGAGACCTCGCGGGAATAGATAGAATAAGCCTCGACTTTCCGAATTCAAGCGATGAAATTGCGTTTATTCTGCACACTGCCAAGAGTCTGTCTACACGTGCCTTCAGTATCTTCTACTTGATTGTTTCACCCTTAGTCTTTTCATGCTTAACCCCAACAAATGTAGATAAAGTTTGCTATTCATGAACACGGTCTCTGGACTACAGTCGGAGAGTTCCGGCTAACGGAACTCTCTTTATTGTGGAATGAAATTGAAGATTTCACCGTTTTTATAGAGTAATTCCGTTAAATCTAGCTATTGCTGTATAACGGAAGTATTTTTGAGACTCTTCAGAGGTAATCTTTAGATTATTTTCCTTCAGCCTGTGATGATCTGATCTTGTATTCTTTTTACCGTGATAGGTTTAGCGCCATTTTTGATGTAACGGATCTCTGTTTCTAACGGAAGCAACTGATCGATTTGCCACCTCCGTTATAACCAGAGTCGACTGTGGTTCTTTGCGGCAGAGTAAACAAAGTGTACTTCATGGGTTGTATGTTGGCTGAGTGTGATGATTCCGGAGATCTTAACCCGTGCATTGCTTCTCGATACTCCTCCTATCCTAGCGCCAGGTATCTCTTGCCTCCAGAATTCGACATTCCGAGAACGCCATCCCATGGTACAAGGTACAAGGTCCCAAAATGAACCCAAAGAGAATCACGCACAATCCCGCCAAAGATCTCCCATACAATGACCCAACTCACAACCCCATGCCATATCGCTCAGGGGCTACATGACCAAATTTCCCCGCTGCCCTATGTTCATTCCCGCCGTCTGCGAAATGATGCCATCATCTCGTCGTAATCGCGTGGGCAAAGGCCAATTTTCCGCAAACGAAGCCACTCCGCTTTGGACGCGCCCCTGGTGTCGAAAATTCTCCTCGGGGCTCGACATCCCACTTGTCTGCTTGCCCTGGATGGGTAAATAAGCCCGGTTCTGTCGTGGCTCTTCATCTTCTCCATCTTCCGAGGAGGTATTGTTTGCCTTGGAAGCATCGACGGCGTAGGAGTCGTAGATTTCAGTTCTGGAGGCCCAACTGCCCCTAGGTTCAGGTTCTGTGCCGCAGCAGTTCCGTGTGTCGGGACCGAGTGCTTTGTCGACGCACTCCCTAATTTCCTGTTCTAGTTCTCGAGCGGAAATACGGTCTCGAGCTTCTTTGCGCATTCCTCTTCTGCAGATGTCCACGATTCCGACAACGGATCCCCAGATCACGTTTTCTTTGCCGCTTCTTTTCTCCTTCTTTTCCTTAGCCTTGGCTTCCTTCACCAGTATATCCATCCATGTCCCAACCTGCGTCAAGTTCGCATGGAAGCTCGCGTCCGCAGGCGCGCCTCCTCGCCCAGCGTGTCTGTTAAGTCGACCTCGATGCGAAGCAAAGGATTTGGGGGTATGGGAGAGGAGGAACGACAGGAGGTTCAGGAGGATGGTGGTTGTGGAGAAGACGTCCGCAGGACAGGAGGGCGGCGTAGCCGGAAGTGGAGGATTGAAAGTGGTGATGAGGGCGTGTTGGCGGCGAGAGTTGCTCGAAGAAGAGGAAGTTGTGGTTGTGGAGCCGCGACTGCGCGGATTGGCGGGGTTACGGTCGTTGGCTTGGGATGCTGCTGGTACGTTGGAGATTTTGCGGGAGGTTCGACCGCCTCCGGGTGCGATGGTTTTGGCGGGTGAAGTTTCATGGAGATAGGGTTTTCGTAGCCAATTTTCCGGCGCGGCGTGGTCGTAGAGTTCGCAGCTGTAGGGGCTTGGGTTGTCGTCCGAGTCGAGGGCTTTGAGGGCGGCGAAGTCGGACAGGTAGACATTGGATTTATTGTCGATGGAGATGTTGGACGGGCGGATGAATTGGTGGGTAAAGCCTTTTTCGTGGAGATAGGCTAGGGCGGAGGTGATGCAGTGGGTCCAACGGAGGATGGTTTCACGGCGCTCTTTCTTTTCGAGGTTCTTGAAGCTTTTGGGTTGCTCGTCGAGAAAGGACTTGAGGGTAATCGCCATTGAGGGGGTTAGTAGTATGTAGCTGAAATCGCCTTGCGTGTAGGCAGCCCAAACCGAGACAATATGTGGATGCTTGACGGTTTGTAGGGACTTCAAATGCATAACGAAATGCACTCTATCGATTCCGGTATCTCCAGAGATCGAAATCTTCTTCCTGGTGTATACCCGCTCCTGTACCGAGACCTTGTCTACATCGTGATTGGATGAGACTGTGGTTCTTTTGACTATCGCCTCGACTGGTACAACCTCATCGGCATCGTAGTCTACATGACCACCCGGAATCAGCCCTCGCACTAGAAACTTAAACTGCGCTCGGTAAAATTTCTTCTCCAACGTCTGCGATCTACCTCCAAAAAGGCTGAGGTCGCAGAGGGCAGCCTCGGACAGCGGAAGGTCGTCGTCGTCAAAGGATTTATCGATAGTCTCAAATACCCATTCGGGGATTCCGATGTAGTTCAAAATCAGGAAAAAGCGTCTTCCTCTCTCAAGAATCCAGTCCAGATACGTATCGTCGGTCAATCCATCGCCAAATGCTAGCGGTTTATGCAGTATTTCCTGATATTTCTTAGAGCCCAATTCTCTTTCAATGTACTCTTGATCTACAGTCCAGTTGATTTTCTCTTCAGACCACCACGCAGTCATAATCAAGCACCCTCAACCATGCCAAAATGTGCTTGCGAAAGGACCTGATGATAAATGAGGGAGACAAGGCCGACATAACAGAAACATGCGTTGCTAACCATTCACTCTATGTATCAGCTAAAGCAGCCAACTGGAGTCGCACAAGCGGGCACGGAAGTATAATTAGGTCGGCACGCCCATATACAGTAGTGGCCATCGATAGAAAACGAACATGCATTGCATATCTATCCGTAGTTCCCCTTGTTAACGGTACATAGTAGGTATAAGAGACGTTATTTGTTGTGCTCTATGGAGGCGTGGGAGGTACAGTAGGTATAGTCTCAAGCCACCTGTGTGATGACATGCAGGGTTGACAAGCCGCGGATGTGGTTGATCTGAATTCGAGCACAGTACTGGTCGCATGCAGTCGAGGCTTTCGCCTTCAGCCATGACAGCTGACCTATCGGTATCTTTCTTCCTATTCCAGAATGAGAGCAGGGCCAATCAGTGCGGAGGTTGGTGGGGTCTCGCTATCAGCGCCCTATGATCGAGCTTCAACTCAACATTCTCTTCATATTGACTTCTTTGCAGAGTCTGTTTCATAGTATGCAACATGCACAGATAAGTCCGCCCATTGCATGTACGGAGCACTGGCATAGCAGTTGCCTTTTGAAGGCAACTGCAGGCAAATATTGGGGCGAACGTCATTGGAGTAACTGCAGCGTCGATACCGAGCCATGCACTGCCGCTTACGAATCTCTCCGCACTGCAGCAACAAATCATTCTCAATTTAATTATCGCCCTACTCACTAATTTACCCATATGCCTCGACCAGCTCCGAAAGCCTTCGAGGCTGATTGCTCGTTGCAAGGCTTTACCTACCGAGATAATATGAGTTTGAATCGCTGGGATACGCTTCCCCCCATATTTGCTACTAAAGAGTAGGTACTTCTAGGAGCGACTTATATCCCTTGTCGGCAGCCTGTCGTTCTCCCACAGTACATTAGTCGTCGCATCTCTCCAATCGCCATCCGGAAGAATCGTTCCCTGGTAGCCGAACAGAGCAGATGACTGGACGGTGGGATGTCGTGCGATAAGGACCTTGTCTAGAGCCGATGCTCGATCCTGTAACTTGTAAGTTTCTAAGTACCCTGCCACGCTTACTCTTGTTCCGTATGCAATGCAGCCGCTTGAGAGAGTTGCACCTACACGTGCGATCATGCTGCAACTCACAAGTCACTAAATCCCTTCATGCTGCGTGGGATGACACTCAATGTAACCTTAAAGCAGAAAGGCTAAGCTTAAGGCACAGTCGGATGGTCCAGCTTGCAGACTTGCAGTCCTCGGGAAACGCCAAAAGGGCCACCGAAGCGATGATCCATGAAGTGACAATAGAAGCGCGTCTCGCCTGAGTATCCAGGACATTGACAAATGTCTTTTCCCCAATATTCCGTCGTCTACGAAGACCCAGGATCTTTATTCCGCCCAACAAGGTGTCAACGGAACGAGTATCGCCGAAGCTTTGCATGTCTTCGCTGATTAGCATTGGCGACTACCCATATCGATTCATGGGGGCTCCCGGGCAGGTGGCCTGAAAGCTTCTTATAACGACCATTTAACCGGCCATGTGCTCTGGCACTATTACACATCGACCAGATGCTAGACACGGCTTTTCAGGGCATCCCCCCTTCTTAATCAGTTGTCGGATCTTGCTACTCAACGTCGGCGCTCTGTGGCTGCTCAAAGGGCTCTGTTTCTTTCTTTTGCTACATATCATTCTTGCCTTGTCCAAAGTCCATGTTATGTTATGGAATTCTTATCCATTCGTCACACACAGTTCTGGATTGAACCATGTCACTGTCAAAGAGCATCTGCATCTGATCAAATCCGCGGAAATGATCTCAAGGCTGCTGGGGATGTGACACCTTGGAGGTTCGGGAGAAAGGCCCGGAAATCCGGCGTAGCGGACAATATCTTCTTCCTACCGATTAAGAGGCAGTAGGCTGAATCACCATAATTCAATGTTGACTTCAAATCTGTGGGTAGGCTTGGCATCTGGAGATTCCTCATAGGGGTCTATCTAATTTGCCAATAATTTCTAACAGGCAGGCTCATAGAACGAGATTGGACGTGCTCATCAACCTTTTCTATGACATTCACAACATCACTAAGGACAGTCTTGGTTTCCACATTCGAGTTCTGTCTCATCTAGACAAAGACCACTGCCCGTGAGAAAATTCATGAATTCGGTTTTTCGCCGGAGCTCCTCCCCTGGCTAACGTACCCTCCCTTGATTAGTGGTCAGGCCCTGGATTGAGCATGGCTTGAATCTGGGGATGGCACTTCTACTCTACCACGAGATCTCAGGTACATTTTCTACTTCTGAGGGATGTGCAGTTTTGTATTTTCTATAAGACATTTTATCTTATACGCAGAAGCCGGCTCCCCCGATCACCAAGAATCCAGGGAGAGTCGGTGAGTGTATCGTAGATCCCGAAAGACAAACTAATGTCTTCTAAGCGCAGAAATGGATGTACCATTATATGTATTCTGAGCTGCTTCGAGAGTGGTGGAAACGAGTATCGCGAGAGTTCTGTCTGTTCGCTGTAGCCATAATTCAGCATCCTTTCAGCCTTTTACGCCACGATGAAGTGTTTCATTACTGTTTTCCGTTTTCACTGTCAACGCATTTGATATTCATCACCAAAAACGTGAGCAGTGGTGGCAAGAGAGTTTGAAGGGTGGGAGTTTCACACCCAGTATTTCTGGGCTGAGACCAAATTCAGAGTACAAGTAAAGGCTGATCTGTATGGCCTAGCTACCTCGAGGCAAGAGTGCAGAAAAATTAAGGACGCGATAACGAGACTTGTTGTAGACGGTAAGTGTGACATAGCAAGAAGAACGTCTAATAAAGGGGAAAGGGGCCTAATCGAATGGAGATTCCTTGAGGGTTAGCGCTTTTCTAATTCAATAATGCTAACACCAAAGGTCCATTGAGCAGAGAAACCGTTATATCAGAGATCAAAGATACAAACTGGTTCGAGTGAAATAGTAATGGAGGACACCTTTCTCGTCTTCGGATTGAAACAATCACTGACATTAGAGCTTCGATGAGTAGTCACAAGAATGCTTGGAGTACTTCTCCCTCGTATACTAAACTTACAGAATCAGTACGAAAGACACCTCCGTGTTCGACTTCCATCCCACCCCCCTTTTACCAGCCCCCCCCCCCCCCCCTTCCCAAAAACCCATCGTACCATCTCCCCTAATCACCAAATCAGTCATTTCATCTCACAGCACTCATGCGCTATATCATGCTTAGATTTTCGTAAGCTTCTGAGATATAGACGATGATGGAAATAGCGACGAAGGCTTGAACCGATAAAAGGTGACGGAAGTCAAGAATGTCATAGGGGAGGGAAGGATAGCAAGGCGAAGGAGGCATGAGATGAAGGGAGGGATGCAATGATGAGGGAACCGACATGCCTGATAAACGAAAGGGCTTTGGCTGCGAGATCACCCATAACAACCCCCCACCAAGACTGCCCTGTCCCAATCCTGCACATTTCACACTTCTACAAACACTTCTACAGTCTCCCTCACTCTTCCACGCAATCTTTCCTTACCCTCGACAAACCAATCATGAGAGATATCTTTATGCACCCGAGTAAAGAGATTAAGAGCAAAATCCCGAAGGTGGCATGATTCTGAAATGGCCTGCGGTTAGTATGATGGCCGTATGTGCTAGAGTTGGATGAAAGTTGCAATATATTATCGAAGTCATTAGGATGTCCTCCGCCCCGTAGTTCTTTCCCCCCTCCCCATCTCCCCTGCTCTTTCCTCGTACTCTCACCCAATTTCAGGTCGGGACGCCTTCCCTGGCCCATATCCCCCCTGTTATCCTGTTAATGTAAAGATAGGGGGTTGTAGGCTAGACTTGTTGGAGGTTTGGGTGGGATAGGAGGAAAAGGAAAGTCATGGGGAGGGAATGCGTGTGCGAGAGGAGATGGATATGGCAAAGGAGGGGAGGAGACGGGGTTCGAGGTGTGGAGGAGAGGGGAGAAGGAGTGGGAGATGGGATATGGAGCTCGTGGTATGTGCTTAGAGAGAGGCTGAGAGTGATGCGTTCAGGCCTCAGAAAGCTAATTGAAAGCGTGCCAACATGACAAGCCATCGACCACCACATAAAGAACGAGTTTACGATCTTCGATAGCCGCATCTCCTCTTCAATTATACGATCAATAGCTTGGGTCTTGATATCGCGTTTAGCATTAAGCTATTTTCCGCCTTGGCGTATGTACCGCAATGCAACGAGGCCATTCTAGATAGCTCGAGTGCGTGCGACCTCGTCGGCGCTACTTAGGCGATTTCGGCAACGGCGGTTTTGGCTTCTTTGGCACTTGTTTCAAACCCACTCATCGTCACGCATTTCATATAGATGACAATGGACTCTGGCAGGCACAAGATCAAATATTCCTCCTGCGCGGTATATAATTGCGCAGCTGAAGGTTGGCAAGTTCAATGAAGGCCGTGGAACTAAACTCTTTTGGTGAGAGCTGGTGCCGTAAAGGAACGGTAAGCGGTTGCGGATAGATCATGCTCTTGACTCGTTCATGCCATGCCATGAAGGCATGCCTGAGGAGAAGGGATTATAGATAACCTTGCGTGACTTGCTAAGATGATCAGTGATATTAGTTCATAAGGGTACTGCTTCGAAGGGCTATTCTTACCTACGCCAGTCATCGCCTACCAGCTGTCTTACAAATAGGGCAATTCGAATCTGACAGCACATACAGAACAATCAAGAATAACTTGATTGAACGAAACGTCACAAGAAGTCTCATGTCAGCGGCCAAGCCTCAAATTGGTATGCTTGAGTAAAGTTGATCCATTCGTGTTCTCGGCGTAGCTCTTCAGGAGAGCACGCGCTCGGTACGACTGTATGATTAAAACATAGAGCAGTGGATGAAATTGCCCTAATCAGATGTGGTCATAGAAAGCCGATCACCTTAACAGTGACAGGGACGAATCGAGAAAGGTGACAAGGCCCAAGGATGAAACATATCAAAAGCGAACCACGAGGTCGAGAGCCGCGTATAAATCAAGAAAATAGTCTCCAACTTCCCTTAAGTAAAACGGAAAGTATCAACTAGAACTGGGGGCGATACTTCTCACGAGTTTCAATAAACAACAAGAAGAGGCGAAAGGCTCGAAAAAATACGCCTGCCTAGAAACAGCGGAACAGATAGCTGAAAATAGTCGCAAAATGTATAAAGCTTTTGTAAGCTGATTGGCAGAACCTAAACCGAATTATGGAACCATAGACTAAACCCTGCTTCGCAAATTGTTCGTGGTCGGATGCAACGGTGTATGTGCAAGTGAAGAGTCTACTTGTGCAAGCTGTTGTTGAGTTTCAGCCGCTGGAAACGGAGGATGTCCATCATGGTGCTTCAATCCGGCTTCAAGAAGTCTTTTTCTTCTGCGTCTGACGATACTCTCTAGCAATTTCCTCGTACCGCCAGAACTCCACTTCATCACCCCAACCCTTTACCCAGGTTAGTATTCTCTCGATCATTGCAATAACGTGCGGCATTCCACTAGTGTCCGGATGGAGAATCAAGGGGAAAAGGAAGTCGTTCGTCTCAGTGTCGTCAGTTGGTCCATTCTCCCGCAGCCACATGAAGCGATCTTTCCACATCTGCTCAAGACTACGGATGTCGACGTAGCCATGGGAATTTGGTGTATGGGGAAGGAATGACAGAGGCGTCATGTCTTCCATATACCAATTACAAGGGATCTCTACCAGAGATCTAGTGTTAGCTGCTTCTCTATCGATGTTGATAGGGTGCATCCATGATGATGCCGGTTTGTCGAAATCAGGTGCCTGTATCGGGGCGTGGCGGGGAGCGAAATACGGTTGCGAATCGTGGTGGCTGAGAGAGGTATCTAGTAATAAATTCGTAAGCTAAGTACTCGAACATCTGAGATCTTGCAACAGTGTCAAATACCGTATTCAAAGCCATGCTCTTCTAGTAATCTGACGGTCGATTCTCGAAGTTGATATAAAGGTGCGCGGTAGCCGACGGGTTTCTTGCCCGTTAGCTTACTCGACAATTCAATACACTTCTTGAGGACATCTCGTTCCTGTTCCTCCGTCATTTGGTATGCTCCCTTTCACCGTCAGCTCTCGGAGTTCGCTTAGTGACTTATGGATCTTCACCTCGTGAGAATATCCGTGCAAAGCAATCTCGCATCCTGAGTTGACCACTTCTCGGACTTCATTAGGAAAAGTCTCCATTGAATGACCAGGGATAAACCAAGTCATCTTATCAGCTATCCCAAGCTTTCGGAAAAGTCGCACAAGCCGGGGTGCGCCGACTTTGCCGGCAAAAAAGCCTTGGGAGTAGTCGGCCATGTTATTGTCTGGATGCTTGCCAGTACCCAGCCAACCCGAAAGCGCATCGAAATCGACGGAAAGGGCCATACGTATTCTTCGCTTCTGGGTTTCGTGGCGTATCAAGAGGCCTGCAGTAGGTGTTGCCATAGATGATGATGGGGCCAATTCCTCAGAGGACTTTGCACTAGAAAGGACTTCGGATTCCTTCCAGACTACTCGCCCTTCCATACCACCATCGACACTCAGACATTCACCTGATATGTGGCCTGCCGCACGGTGAGATGCCAGAAAAGCCATAGCCCGAGCAACATCCTGGGGCTTCGCAATCTTCTTTAGGGCAACACTTTGTTATAGGATTGTATGAGTGACATATTTCCATGGACCAGTTAGAAGTTAACAACTCACGTGGCCTGTGCCTCGACCCATAACTCCTTTGGGTCATCCAATCGCCCCTCAATCAAAGGCGTATCGACCCACCCTGGGGCTACAGCATTGATCCTCGCTTTGCTATTCAGCTTCACAATCTCATTCTTGACGCCTCGTACCAGCCCATATTGTAGCCCAGCCTTGCCAGAAGCATACTCGGTGTGACCTGCTTGCCCGAATTTGCCGGTTTCGCTACCGGTGACTACAATCGCTAAATGTTCTAGTTCAGACCCCTGTTGCTCTTGTGAGGATTTTGCTGAGTGTAGGAAATGCTTGATAGTCAAGAATGTTCCACGAATGTTGGTATGGTAAGTTTTTTCCCAAAGGTCCAGTGGAGTCTCCCAAATGGGATATTCGTTGCTCTCATCTGTGATGCCTGCATTGGCTACCAAGATGTTGATCGGACCAAAATGGTCTTTGGCTTTCTTGAAGCATGATTCAATCGACGCCTCATCAGAGATATCCCCTTGAACTGTGTAGAGGTTCGCCGTTGTTTTCAGTAGGCTTGGCTTGCGGTCGTGGGCTGTGACTTTGCAACCTTGATCTGTAGGAATTCTTTGTCAGTCAAAGCTTGCCGAGAGGAACTTGCAAATACGTACATACCCAAGAACTCTTGGACTGCCTGACCCCCGATTCCACCAGCTGCTCCAGTAACGAAGATATGAAGGCCTTCTAGTCCCAGGAACGACATTGTTGCTCATCTTATTGTGACTTAACCGATTGGACGCTCTAATCACCATGCACGCTTCTTGGCTCTGCAGCCTTATCAAGCACAGTCGGGCGTCTTGCAGGTTTTGAGTATTGGCTACTCGCCCCCACGGGGGACCGTGAAGTGGGGTAAACTCTGCGCAGTCGGGAGGCCACTTTTAGCGTATTCGCTTAGTTCATCAATAGGAACCATAGAATATTTCCCTGAACTGATTTTATTGATGCTATTCAGATGCTATTGTGATCATATACAGCCCAACAAGGACCGTTTCTACATAGAGGGATATCACAGATATCACAGTCAAAGATAGAACGCTTTCTCCGCTTGCTATCACCTAAATTTGGTGTAAATTCATCGAGAACTTGTCGTTTTCTAGGCCTGACTGTTAAGCCTATCTCCTTGCACCCACGGCAGTCCTCAGAGCTCTTTCTTTTGCAGATTTGATGATCATCTAAACGTATCATTGAACATTCAATTGCAGGCTCAATTGACGTTCTTTTTCGCTTCAGAAACTGCCTTTGAGAGGCCTGAATAAGACCTGTAGCTAGAGCTCGCTATGAACAGTGTATTTAGCCTTCTTTGAAACATCTGAATGCTAAGAGAGTTTGTAGGCATTGATAATGCTGATTTCAATGAAGAACTCGTACAAGGCTTTGTGTCCTCCTGATCTACATCGACGGTTGTATGCGTAGGTATATTGACCCAACTGACGTTTGTGTTGGAAATAGGTAGGGAACAGTACGTACGTACTGTTACCCCTATGGTTAGTAATCTCCGCATTCATCTTCATCCGGCGCTAGTCCGACGCTAGAGGATTCAGGGGATTCAGGGTATATGACCTTCCTCCTAGCTTCTTCCTTCCTTCGTAGTTTCTACCTACTAGATAGTTCAACCAATATATCTACATGTCTATCTACCCTCATGTCCTCGTATACCAAGAGGTTATGAGCTCGAATTAACTATACCGCTACCTAGACTGACCGCGTCGGGTCGGATTGGAAATTTTTTGGATTCGGTCCGGGTCGGGTTGAGAAGTTGAACCCGAGAACTCGGGTCGGGTTGGAAAGCTGGACCCGACAACCCGACTCGACAACCGACTCGACAACCCGACCCGACCCGACAAGATATTAGGTAGTTGTAAACTTGTAAATAGCTTGGTCGAACAGCCCTTTACTTTAGTGACTGCCACTGAAAAGGGCATCTGGATACCTGCTCCCGCTCCAATTCCATATAGGATGGAGTAGCCGTAGATTTTCGCAAAATGCGTCGTTTCGTTGACAGTATACATCAACGCGCTCCCGATGACCACAAAAGCCCCAGCGCCTATGAAACATGGCATGTAATATCCAAATTTCCCTAAAAGTATGCCGTTGAGTACACACATAGCTGTATCAGCGCAAATAAAGGCAAGTAGGCTGACACCAGCTCCCAAGGCTGACTTGCCGAGTACTAATTGGAAATACAGCGGAATAAAATATATGGCGATAAAAACCGCAGTAGCTGCAGCGCACTCTTCCAGGAAAAGTATTACCATTGTCCGAGAACGGAGAAACTGTAGTGGGAAAAGTCGGGTCTCGGGAGTCGTCAGGACATTATACGATTGTTGCAGAAAGAAGAAGATTAGCAAAATCCCACCGACAACGAAGAGTGCAATTATGCTTCCTGACGACCAGGAGTAAACTATTCCTCCAAAGGAGATAGCCATCAACAGAGAGACAAAGAATCCAGCCAAGAGGATTGTGCCGAGAAAGTCGATTTGTTTGATACGGTCCTTGAACGACGCCCCTGGACGTGGCTCTGCTGAAGGTAGCAGAAAAACATAGACCGGTGCAGCAGCGGCTCCAACACAGAGGTTGATGTAGAAGGCCCAACGCCACGAGACCTTGTCAGTAAACGCACCCCCTATCAGAGGGCCTAAGACAGTGCCAACGCCAAATGTGACACCCGTCAGACTGAAATAGGCAGGGCGTTCATGCTCAAGAGTTGTGACCGTGAGAAGAACCATAACTCCGGTATACATGCCAGCACCCCCAAGGCCGCAGATGACGCGTCCCACAATGAAAGCATTCATGCTTGGCGCTCCACCGCAGAGGACTGAGCCGGCCTCGAAAAGAGTGACACACATTAGGTATAGGTATTTGGCATTGAATTGAGCATACATCTGGCCCCTGATCCTAAGAGTCAGCTTGACATTGACGGGAAAACTTGCCTCCAATCAAGGATTCCACAAAGACCACTCGCCAGAAGAAGTTTATGCTCGCAGCACCAAGCATAAACGAGACAGCGATCCACGGCAATTTACTGATGGAATTGAATTGCTTCACAATTGCTGGCTGTACATCGGCGGTGATTGTGTTATCCAAGGCAAAGAGAAGTGTAGATGACATGATCGATACCACAACAACGTTCCAGGCAAACCCGGTCACATTCCGCGGAGGCTTCAAAGGCCCTGGGGCCTCGCAATGCTTCAAATCCGAGTGTGGTGCCTTTTCTGCGGGTGACGCAGTACTGTTGGGTGTATTTTGAAAGATAGATCTATTCTGATGGTCGACATCCGGTTTTTGATCTTCCATCCTAACGTCGCGACTGCAGCCGAGGCACATCACAATGTTTGGCAAGATGTATTAATTAAGGCCGAAGCGAATCAGGTATCGTCTTTCAGGAAGAGACGTTAATCTCCAGGAGTGAGTTATAGGTAGTGTAAAGAAGGGGCGATCGCAGATGGTCTCATCCGTAACAACCTTTATGTCCGTGCAAACACCGTCGCTTAATCAATTTTACAAGGTTGGAATTGGGCTACACAAAGAGGCCAAGACTTGCATTCGTTGTAGATTTTATATAGTCCCTCGCTTTGACAATCTTTCTATGAGGTCACAGAGTTTCTTTTTCTGATGAATATTGAATTATTCCAATTCCAATCCATACTTCTCTGCTATCAGCTTAGTCTATTCTAATGTAAATGGGCGAGTCTTCTGATGGAAGAGCCGCAATCATTTGACACGTGACTCATGCAGAATATCAACATTCCGGCTGTGATGCCGTACTCCGGTCCGCTAGAGCCTCATCTCGGCTGCAGCAGAGAGGTTCGAGTCGCAGTAAGCGCCAAGAAACACGGAGCCGGACAAATTTATATCCTGAGTTTCCAGCTTGTAGTGTTTATCGTCATGCACATAACACTGACCTCCCTCAAAATTCGAGCATTTGTTGTTACAGCATTTTTGCTGTTGAATCAGTTTAAACTGAAAGTCTTCCGCATCAACCCTACTCCTACTAGTACTAGCTAGTTTATTTATTTATTTTAACTGCTTGAGTTCGGCTTTCAACTTCTTCTGCGTGGCCGGTGGCTCAGGAGGTGGGGTTTTCGATACGATAAAATCACACCGTCAACGGTTCGAGCGTACTTTCACACTGTGTTCACAGTGTAATTCTCCCTCTTTTTCATCTGGAATTGACGTTTCAACAGTGTGATGAGCTCGAACCATTCGGGTGAGCCGTCGATAGTCATATTTGTTCTTTCGTTTGGACCTGCTCGGGGCCATGCGATAGTGGCTTTGATACCAACCAGAAACACGGGCCTACTCTTCTGTTCATCAAGCGTAGTAGCTTTACGAGTCACAAGCTTATTCATGGTGTAATACGTTGTCTCTCTTTCACCGGCGAAGGTGTGTATGTAGGTATGTTCGAAGAAAGGTGTTTTATCTTCCTCCCAATAAGCCGATACCACCAACGAATATTCCACCCTCTCGAATTCAGCCTCGAGCTCGATTCGAGTCTTTTCACGTGCCTCCTCTTCGGTAAGCTTTATCCGATGTTTTCGTGAAGGCTCAGGCGTAGCTGACTTTGTATAATCGATTGGCTCAGGCGTAACTGACTTTGTAGAGTTGGTTGGACTGATGGTGAGGGCTTTGAATTGAACATCTGATGAAGGAAGGGGAGTCTTCGCTCTAGGGGGGAGGGGGGTCTTCGTCCTAGAGGGGGGAGTCTTCGTCCCGGGGGGGGGGGGGGGGGGGGGTGGGGTAATTTTAAAAAAATAGGTATCTTCCTCCTTAGAGGAAACACTAATGACATCCTCTTCGATAGGCTTCTGAATAACCTCATCCTCGATGGACTTCGCTGGTATATCGGGTTTGGGGGGTTTCAAAGATAGCTTGGGCTTCCCCCCACCCTTACCCTTAACAATCGGGGTTTGGAACAAACTTTCGGCAGAGACGATAGCGTTCAAGCGAAGCATTAGATGGCAATTTTGGGCAAAAACTATTAGAAATTGTACATCACATAAGACCGAGCATGGCAATGCACAACATCATAAAATCAATTGATGTCCGTATCACAAATACCCACCATTACACGCAGAAACTCTCTCTAGGCCCGCATTCGAAATATTATTGCCCACACAAGCCCAAATACAATAAATATAGGCATACCACATCAATATCTTTGCATGACTTTGCGTCTACCAGAACGCTCGCCTACCTACCCCACGCAACCTCCGCCGTCCACTTAAGCTTCAACTAGTCAACGGCTGCGGCTTCCGAACGGTCCGTTTAACGGTCTCGGCCGTGTAAGATAGCCCAAGGGGCCGAGGTGAGCTGAAGATTCCACCTAGGTCCTACCGTCTACACACCACGGGGTTCGACAGGGCTACTTTGACTCTCAATCATCGAGCGCACACGAGCCAAATTTTTCTTTTGAACAATAGCGAGAATAGGAACGTAATGTTCGATTTTGCGAAGTGAATAGCTTTGCATATACAGGGAAGAGCAGACACGTTCCTTGACAGATCCTTGTCTCTGTCTATCGAAACTCGACTGGTTGAATGTTAGTATGTGACTGCTTCTCATTCCTCTCGATAGCCTATCTAGTTATCACTCCCTCCCAACGGCAGGATAATGGCGACTAACCAGCTACTTTGCAGATCTGCCATCTTGGCGTAAGACACGGAAGCGGTGTACTCACCGTTGAAGGAGATAGCGGCCGTTGTGACCTGAATACTGACATGATCTCCAATGGACTAGCGGCTCGAGGTTACGCGGCTTCTCCCGGACCTTGCCGGACCAGCTTCAGCGCTTCTCCTGCATCGATATCTCGAGACTGACTGCTTATCTCTGGTTGCTTAGTCCTCGCAATGGTCTGTGCGGTTTGAAACGAATCAGCTTGCGAGAAAGTCATCAAAATCTCGTCGTCAAAGCTGCATGAAGCAGGAAAGATTGACGAAATTCTTGATAACAAATACTCCGGTCTCGTGTATCGTGCGTAGGAATGCGGATACGCCGGGACTCTGTGATTTGGGGGAAGCTAATAGGTTGGAAGATTAGAGAATTTTGAAGAGGTACGTAACATCATGCGGGTGGGAGTGTGTTGATTGCGAAATGGCATCCACAGCATTGCATAAACAGGAAACCACTACTGCGTCAAGGTTCCTTCGGAGGTTCGGACAGCGAAGTAAACGGTGGGTCAAGGGGTTCAAACATGGAAGCATTAAATATACAAGCTAACAGCGTCATGATGCGTCAATGGAAATGTTCCAATAAGGAGATTGATCGCTACACCCATGGTGGCAAGCGCCTCAATGGTACCTCGTCCATCAATTATTTCACTTCTGCACATCATCGCAGTCCGTCGTTGCAGTAAGGTCCTTCCACCCTTCAAGATATTGACTATTCTTCTCCATGACCCCAGCAGCATAACCTACCGCATCTCTACCCAGCACCAATCTTGGAGGCAGCGTCCTTCCCTTACATCTCCCCGTCTTAGTCAGAGCTTCCACGATGACTTGCGCTCCCTTGACAGGATCCCCTGGCTGCTTGCGATCGTAAGCCGCCAACGCGTTTTTGGTTGCATTGATCACCGGAGTCAGGTCTGCTATCTGGTTCTCTGCTTTGTACTGATGTCCGCCGCTCAGAAAATTGGTTCGAAAATAGCCGGGCTCGATGCATGTGACTTCGATGCCCAAATCTGCGACCTCGAGACGGAGTGACTCGCTGAACATCGTTATGGCGGCTTTGGAGGCGCAGTAAAGACCCGCGGCAGGTGTACCTGTCCAGCCACCGATGGAACCTAGGTTTGCTACTACGCCGGATCGTCTGGCACGCATGTAAGGGAGGACAGCGCGAAGGACAGCGAGATAGCCGAAGACATTTGTTGCGAACTGGTTTTGCACTTCTTGTGCGCTGTAGCAGTCGAAAATCAAAGTCAGAATCGAACTGTTCGGAAAATTCGCGCATTGGAAAACGACTTGATTCGATTCATGAGATTTTGTACCTGCACTCCTCAACCCCTCCAACAAGTATGTAGCCCGCATTGTTTACCAGAACATCTATATGGTCCACCACGGCGAGTACATCTTTTATGACTTCTTGTAGTTCGTTATCACTGCCGAGAACGTCGAGCCTTTTCACCACGGCCCCGTGCTTTTTCAAGTTTTCAATCTTGCTCACGTCCCGAGCGGTGGCGACAACTTTATCTCCGTTGTTCAAGGCGGCGACAGCAATCTCCTGGCCGAAACCTGAGGAGCAGCCCGTTATCAGCCAGACTTTGGACATTGCGCTTTGGGTTTCGCTCGAAATTGCGTCGTCGTGTCAGCAACGTCTTATAATCTCGAGGCACTCGGTTGGAGAAAGTAGGCACGATGAGTGCGGTCAATCCAGGATTGCGTGAAGTTTGATGGGAGGGAAAATGCGTGCAAAGCTACTGTAGGAAGATGTCATAACGTGAGGGACCGGAGTACACGAAGACGGTTCTCCAAATTTTCCACGGGAAAGTACGAAAGACTTCAGCATGCTGAAAATATCTCTGATGTTACTTGCTTTTATGACTTTCAAATAGTGTGTAGGTTGTAGTCTCCATGTACAATAGATCAAGTCCGGCCCCAAAATGGCGGCGACAAAAAACTTGCCTCAAGACGTGTTTTTTTCTACGGCTAAGCCCCTTCGGATTAGATCTGCTGACTTCGTAGCCTTTGGGGAACATGTCTGAGCGCAAAACTCTAGATTTAGGTCAGATATGCGTTATTCGATCAGAACATCAAGAGTTTGCATCTTTTTAGTTTACTATGTCTCGAAGCGAGATATTATAATAATCAATAGATGAATTATCTTTTTATCGAAATTTTTAATCGTTCATTCTGTTAATTACACGCAAAGCAATGTTACATACACACTGTTAGTATTTTGCTTAAGCCTTCAACGAAAAGTCGATTTGTATGTGAAATGCAGACAGAAACGCTCATGCGAACTTTTTAACAACGAATTTCAAAAAAGTTAAGATATAAGGTCTAACTGAATTTTCTTAAAGAAATAGTCCGTGCAATAAAAAAAGGGTCCCACTATACGTACGCCCCAATTTACTACATATACGCCCCGCGTTTTACTACATATACGCTCCCCCAAAAAAGGTTTAGCTTCTGAATATGCGCAACTCGAAGGTACTTCGTTTTTGATGTGACTGTCACCCAATCTCATGTATTTTCTGATAGAAGCCCCGCCCTCTACCTCGCCCCCTACCTCGATCTACACCCCCGCCCCCCACCTGTGTTTGTTGGCTCAAAGCCTTCTTCACACGTTCAAATTGAGAAGGTAGCGGTCGAGTTGAGGCTTCAAATTGCTGCTCCTGACGCGTACGCGCAGTGAATTCGACCGGCCTTCCTCGTGGCCTCGTGACTGGCGGATTCTGCACTAGTAGCAGTGAATTCATGACGACGACGACAGCGAAGTCAGTGAAGGGCGACGGCGAGAATGCAGTAGCAGTAGCAGTAGCAGTAGCAGTAGCAGATAGAGGCAATAGATAAGCAGAAATAGTACAGATGAGATTGTGATAGTAGGAAGAAGAAGGTGCAGATGATTGTCAGGCGAATGTTTGTTTATTGCAGAAAAATATAACATTCTATCACAAAATACATGAGATTGAGTGACAGTCACACCAAAAATGAAGTATCTTCGAGTTGCACATATTCAGAAGCTAAACCTTTTTTGAGAAAGCGTATATGTAGTAAATTGGAACGTACGTATAGTGAGACTCTAAAAAAAACGTAGTCTATCATATTTAAAAAAAAGAATTAAGATACGATGCATTAAGGTATATTTGACAAAAATACGAGGTTTTGTTCTCAGACGTGTAAATGTAACTTACGTACTTGGTCTATCAGAGGGTTAAACTCTAGCGTGCGAAAGCAAATCGCTAGTTTCTTCACGTCGCTCTAACAATTTACTATGACAGCTCTGAAGATATCTAGTATTTTGTTTGCTTTTCATCTGCTACGATAACTGCTTGTCATGATGAATTGATACATAGGGGTTAGACCAGAGGCTAGGGCCAGAGGCTGGGCCGAAGGTCACACCTGAGTTAGCTCTGAAACTCTATGACTCTGCCAAGGCATCGTTTAGGCTACGTCATACCTTCGGCTTAATATGTCATGAGTTATGCCGTGCCCGACTTGGCAATGCTTGACAAACTCTCTATAGTCGGCCGGTTCCCTCGAGTTATCGAGAACTTCTTAATAATTAGCTCTACCATAATATATATTCATTCTGTGCCTGCTTAGAATATCACATTGCCATATCATTCTTATAGACCTCGTCTATTCATCTAGTAGACTCGATCATCACAGTTCTAATTATTCTAAACTCTTCTTAGAAATGACGATTTGATATTCAAGCATGACAACAGCAATGCAATTGCAACAGAATTGAAACGACATCGTCTTGATCTTGCAAGACATCATATCAGAAAACGACGTTGCATAACAAAATCAGAAAGTGAAGAAGCAGAAGATGAACTCTCTCTTAATATTGATGAATAGCTGACATGAGCAATGCTTCAACGTGATGAACTGCGAAAGAAACATAAGCTAGCAGCTATTCAATCAAAGATTGAGACTCTGCAAGTCATTGAAACAACGAAGAAAAGTCATCAAGCTTTCACTCAAGCTCTCATGAAGAACTTGAACAATCTATGCATCGTCTTCATAGTGTCAATGATGATGAAATGAAGTCATCATGAGATCGTTTTACAGAAGCAAAGACTCTCAATGCTCTTGAAGAAGTATCATGACAAAATCATAAGAGAGCATAAAGAGTGAATTCGTGATGTCAAAATCTCATTCTGAAATACTCTTTGATATTTTAAAAGTGATGAGAAAAAGATTTTGTACTGCATGATCTATCTCAAGAATGAATCAAAGAAGCTTTGATTCAATCATGAAGAGACTATGTCTGCAGCTCAGCAGACATGATTCAATTTTATTGACTTTGTTGCGAGCGTGCCTCGTTACTCTGAGTTAGTTTAACATAGATTATGTCAGACTATCATAGACTAGTACAGAGCTGATGTTGACACGTTAGTGATCTAGCGCGTCTTCATGAGTATAAGACTCTTGACGTGTTTCATCTTCTTTCTTTTTTAGCTTTGAACTTCTAGTTAAAATACACTCATATGATTCGCTTTATGCAAACTCATAACATTAGTTCAAAGCTCATTAATCTTGCTATCGACGTGTAAATGATATAAAAACAAGTTACACAACTCAAATCAGAAGTTGAACTCAGAAATTTCAACAGCAGAATCAGAACTCAAGCTCAGAAAGCTTGATAGAAATCAGAAATTTCAATAGAATCAAAATCAAAAAACATGAACGTGTTGCTCTTGACTAACTCTTTATTAAGCTTGTCATCAGAAATCAGAAATTTTAGCAGTACTTGAACTCAGAAAGTTTGATAGAGTACTAGTCATTGCTTGAACTCAGAAAGTTTGATAGAGTAACATCAAAACTTCGATCAGCAATTTTCTACTCATATCATGACTAGAAGCACAGAATCAAAATCAGTGAGCATTGCTCACTATGACTTTTAAAATGTTAGAAGAGAATCACTTCTATCACAGAATTGAACAGCATCAGAAGAAGAAGACACAAATGCATCATCAAATATAAAAGAAGAGAACATGAACATGTTGTTCTTTGATCACAAAATGATCAAGATCAGCATTAGCACTGAACTGAATGCTTAAATAAGCGCTCATGAAGCAGACGACATTGTTGTCTTTATCAAGTACATGTGTCAACAGCATGACATCAAAATTGAGATTCACAATGACATGATTCAGATGTTAGAAGATGTCAACGAGACAAACATCACATTGAAAGCTATGCAAATGCGTCTGCAGAAAGAGAATAGAAACAAGAATGTGATTATACATCATTTAAAAGCTGCATTAAGTCAACAAAGTACTTCAATTTCTGAAGATCAATCTTCAAAGTTGATTAAGTTACTTAACTCACTCATGTTCAAAGATTCGTCGCAAAATGTAAACAATTGACTATTGCAAATGCAAAATAAGCTAAAGGCAAACAAGAATCACTTTTCTATCGAAGAGTTAAAGATTGTTTACATTGAAAGTCGAGTCAATGAAGCTGCAATCAAGCACATAGCATCATGAATGAGAAACATGTTTTGTCAGAATCGTGTTTAAATGATACAATCAATGAAGATCAGAGTTGATAGTGCTTGATCTTTAAAAATAACTATAACTGAATATTAAGAATACAGAAGAAGATTGATACAAAAGCTTCTATTTATGTAATGTTCAGAGACTGCGCTAGACTTGAAAGAAATGTGTTTGTGACATGAAAAAAATATGATGTAGATGAACAAGATGTTGGTGAAAGAAAAGAGTGTTGGGAAAGAAAAAGAGTGTTGAGACATATCTGAGTCATATCTGAGTCAAACCTGACTAGCTCGCTGATTAGCTCTAATCATTACGCAGAGAACTTGCTAGCGTTCACTGCGAATTGATTAGAGCTTCAGCCTTGTTCAGTCTTGATACGCTCGTAACATTACTCTCTTCTTCGAAAATTCATGTTTGCATGAATGTAGTTCATTTGCTCGCTTTTGTTGATAGTTATTTCGATATTTTAGCGCGATTTGTTTGAATATAGCTTATGAAATTCATTCAAAACTTTCTCTGAGTCATTGAATTTCTCTTTATTGACATAGTATCATTCGTCGTTTCTATCTAGATCTGTTCATTTGACTTTGTACTGTATTCGACCTTGATAGCATCTGAAGTTCAATATATCATCTATCTTTCAATGTTCATCATCTTCAATAGTGATGAGTCTGAGTGATTCTGAATGCTGTTCTGATAGAAGATCTTCTGAATACGATCGCAGTAGCTTCAAGCTGAACATTGAATGCAGATGCTTCATGCTGACTGATAGATGAAAATGATAGAAGATATTCACTTTGACAGTGATTTGATAAAGATCTAGCTGTTTGTCTTTCAAATCTTTGCAGAGTCTCGTTGTCTTGACGTTTCTGAAAAATAGTCAAACTCAGTCATCTACTTCATAGATGATGTTTCGTTTATGTTTATTGATCTGAACTTCAATGATCAGCTTCGTCTTTTTCAATTGTTGACGATTGAAGTTCAGTAGCTCTTTCATTTGAATGACAATATCGTCTGTTTTTCTAGCTTCAAGTCGTTCACAAATTGTTTCATAGTCAGTCGTATCTGAATTGAAACTTATTCAAGAGTGAAATTCTTTATTGAAGTAGAAGAAGATCATTGAAGTGATCAAGAAGATATTGAAATTGTCACTGAATTTCATCATAGATATTCATTTGACTTCGTCGTTCTGCATGTAATTGCAGTAGATTCTAAGTTCTTGTTCGACGTCTTGATTGACTTGTTTCAATTGATCGTTGATCTCGAGATGATAGACTGTGAATAAATTAGCTGTGATTCTCAGTCGCTTGCAAAGACTTTTTCACATAGTCGATATGAATTGAGAGTCTCTGTTTGAAACAATAGAACTGAGTAGATCATGCAGTCGATAGACGTTTCATAGCATGATTCAAACCGTTTCTTCGACTGAGATGTCATCGTCTTCTCAATGACAGAAAACATAGTGACGTTCTTTGATGAGATGACATATGATTGTGCAAATGACGTTATAGTCTTCTGACAAAGATAGTTCAGTGATGAAGTTTATAGCTATATCTTTTCAGCGTTTCTGTGAAATCGAAAGAGAATGATGAAGTTCATTGATGCTATTTCTAGAGACTTTGCTTCGCTGACAAGCATGACAGTTTTGAATATATCATCGAATAGTAGCTCGATGATCTGATCAATAGTAGAAATGCTGAACTAGATCAATGATTCATTTATTGTTGAAGTGAAAGATTGAAGATTGATCATGCACTTCTTATAGTAATTTTATGTGCATGTTCTCAGAAACTCACAGTAGATCTTTTCTAAATAGAACGTTGTCAATGATTTTGCAGTTCTTCAGTTTAGTGATATGAAATTTGAGCTTGTTTTCGTTCATAGCTTGTCTATATTCGCTGCAGAACTCATCTGTTTGATTGATCATTCATACTCATTGATAGAGATTTGCTTTTGATTCAATAGATAGAACATCGACTCTATTGAAGATCAGAATAGTCTGAAAATGATCTTCAAGACACTGAGCTGATTCAAAGACGTTTGCTAGAAGCATTCTGATTAGAGCATCAACTTTAGTGTTCATTTTACCTGATCTAAAGATGATCTGAAAGTTGAACTTTAATAGAATGTTCAGATAGTTGACTTGTCATCGACTTAACTGTTTGTTTTTCATGAAGATCTTCAAAGTCTGATGATCAATGAACATCTGAATGAGTAGTTCAATGCATTTCAGCTCGAGTCATCAGTGTTCAAAGCATCGAATAATGACTAGCAATTTCTTGTCATAGATGTGATAATTGATTTCAGCAAGAATCATGCTTTTACTGTAGAAGATCATCGAATGAAGAACTTTCTCATCATTGTACTGAGATAGTATTTCACCTTTTACATAGTTTGAAGCATCAATCTTCAGAATAGCTTGTCGTTTGAGATCGAAGTGACGAAGTATTGAGGTTGAGCTGACTTGTTTCTTTAGATTGTCAAAGACTTGAACACAGATCTCATTTCAAACAAAAGACGTGTTCTTTCTAGTCAACTGAGTGAATGATTTAACTAGCTTCGAGAAGTTCTTAATGAAACGACGATAGAAGTTAACAAATTTCACGAAGCTCTGAATTTCTTTTAGATTGATTGAAGTGATTCAGCTGACTATGACTGTCACTTTACTGAGATTCATACGAAGATTTAGTTCTGATATGATGATTTCTAGAAAGACAGTCTCTTCTACATTGAATTCGCACTTTCAAATATTTATCTGCAGTTCAGCTTTGCGTAGTCGACTCAATACTAGTTTGACGTGATCTTTATGTTTCTTTCTCATTTTGCTATAGATGAGAATGTCATCAAGATAGACTTGACAAAAGTCGTTCAGAAAGTTTCATAGAATGTCATTCATATATTGCTGAAAGAAGGTTGATTCATTAGTCAGTTTGAATGATAGCATCTTGTATTTATATGCTTTTAAAGCAGTGATAAAAGTGATGTAATTCTCGTTATCGAGATGCATTTGAAGTTTGTTGAACGCTGATATGATGTTCAATCTAGTCAGATGCTTGCAACTCACTATTTTATCAATGATCTCGTTTATCAGCAATAGAGAATATCTATTTCTTTTGAAAATGACATTTAGCTTTCGATAGTTCACGCAGAATCGAAGATCTTCATTTGTCTTGAGAGCGAATAGAACGAGAAAGAAATAGAGAGTCTGACTAGAAGTGATGAATTTCTTCGACAGATTCTCATTTAAGTACTTCTTTACTTTCAGAAGTTTGACAGAAAACATTTGATAAATTCAACAGTGAGAAAGCATTGAATCACTGATGAGCTCAATTTTATGATTGTAGAAGCAATGAGAAAGTAGTTTATTTGATTGAACTCGATCAAAAACATCTAGAAACTCATGATATTTTGATGACAGCTTTGCTTTAATATCTTTCAAATTTTGAGTCGTTTCATTGATTAAAGAGACGTTTAGAGCGTTCAAATCGTTCTGAGTATTGTACGTGATTTTTCTATTGATGTTTATCATGAATAAAGCAAAGACTTTGATCTTGTTCTTCTTTGAATGATTCAACAGCGTTTTGAATGAAGCTGCGTTTATGCTTTGAATCAAGAATGACTCTTCTTGAACGAATCATTTGAGCATCATAGAGATCTTAGTCTGAGTGATTGAAGAAGACAAAGTTGACTGCGATCAACTTGAGTGCTTTGAATTGAGAAAGATCGAAAAAATTGAAATAGAAGTATTCAATTGATTCGAAAAAACAATGACGTCGTTTTGCATATTCAATAATATTTCGTTTTTGTTCATTCAGAACTTACTCAATATGACTTCATGATGATCAATATCAACTATCAGCATTGATACAGTCAATTTCTTATGACTTTCAATGATGAGATTGAGTAGAATTTTATGAGTGATGATCTTCTTAGATATTTTTTCATCATAATCTCTTATTAGCTTCTCTTTTGCCAGTGATATAGATTGAATTTTCAGTTTCTCGCATACTTTATCGACTAGATTAGAATGTATGATCATGTAGATGACTGAATCACTGTCTATTAAAGAATGAAGGCTGAAAGATTGATTCTGAGAGATGAGATGAGTGTCAATTAGAAACGACTTTTCAAAGTAATTTTCTTTCGATAGAATTTCATCTAGTTTGCACAAAGATATAATCTCTATCTCTTCAATGACTTTTGAAGAGATGACTAGTTTTTTGAATCGAAATTCGAATTGAAATCAAAGTGATCATATTCATTGTTCACTGCATTGATTCTAGTAGATCGATCGAGACACTCTTTAAAGCTATGACCTGATTTATGACATATGAAACAGCTTTCGACTAGAATGTCTGCTTCTTTGATGCTAGTTAAAACTGCGTCGCGCGACTTTAGCTGATCAGACTTCAAGTGATCAACTGACTGAGTGATAACAGTCGCTCTATGAAAGATAGTTTTAGAAAAATCATTGACGCGTTTGATCTTGTTCTTGATCTCTCGAATGACTCGCTGATCATTATTCAAACAAATCAGATAGAAATGAATTTCTTTTAAAGAATCAGATTGAACTAGTTGATCTACTCAAATGAATCAAAGATGAGAATGTATTTTATCTTTCAAATCAGCGATCAATTGCTTCTCATGATAGTCTAAATAGAAAGATAAACGTTGAAACTAAGTATAAAATTCATTGAATTTCTTGAATTCTTGAATCAAGTTGTAGTATTCTTTACGAAAGTTGACTTTCTTATTCGAGTCATCGAATAACTGAGCTAGCTTTTTCAAAAGATCGTTGATGATCTTATAAAGATTGACACAGTCACGTTCACGTCTAGCTTGAGTGATCTCAGCTGCGTCATCAAATAATCTAGAATGTATATAGCTCAATTTGACTCATTCATTAGAAAAGAGATCGACGTTGATCTCTAGTTTATTCTGAATTTTTCCGTATCAATTCTTTCAAGTAGAGTTCTTTTCATCAGTAAACAGCGAAGAATCAGGTATTTTTTGAGATCTAGAACGCTCAGAGTAAATGAAATCAGAAGAAGTGTTTTCTTTAGCTTGAAGTCTAGTCTTCAACTCTTTGATTTCGTCTTCTTGTTGTTTATTTAACTCGTAGAGTTGATCTGTTTCTTCATCAAGAACTAGACTTTAAGTCTTTCAGATTTCGTAGAACATGAGAAGTATTATCGTTTCAGCAAATGATTTGTCATCTTCATGAATGAATGATGCAGCACTTGATGATTTCGTTCGTGATTTCGATGAATCAGCATCAGAAATTTGAGAGAAACGATTTCGAAATTCTTTGAAACGCTCTTCAGTGAGCGAACAACTAAACATGATGAGGTTTGTTTTGAAAGAGAGTTGAACGAATGACGATGCTTGACGATTGAAGAAGAAAGACGTATAGAGTGATGTTTAATCTTCAACAAAGAAGATGAGATTTGTTTGTTGATTGATTTGATTGATTCTTTAGCAAACAACGAAGATTCTTTATCGTTGAATCTATCGATCGATTTGATTCTTGAGCAATTCACGAAGGTTCTTTATTGTGATTCTCGTAATCGAGTGAACTTTGCATACTTAATGAGTGATAAGTAGTCTAGCAATTCAAACAGTCTTGTCGTTGATTCTATTCAACTCTCTAGTGTTGTTCTATCTTTCGATTATCGTCGATCATCAGGTAAATGAATTTCTTTAGACTCGTTCTGTCTAGACGAGTATGTTGAATGAGTAATGAGATCAGTATCATGTGATTAACGAATTCTTAATATAATGTCAGAATCGTGTTTAGATGATACAATCAATGAAGATCAGAATTGATAGTGCTTGATCTTTAGAAATAGCTATAACTGAATATTAAGAATACAGAAGAAGATTGATACAAAAGCTTCTATTTATGTAATGTTCAAAGACTGCGTTAGACTCGAAAGAAATGTGTTTGTGACATGAGAAGAATGTGATGTAGATGAACAAGATGTTGGTGAAAGAAAAGAGTGTTGAGAAAGAAAAAGAGTGTTGAGACATATCTGAGTCATATCTGAGTCAAACCTGACTAGCTCGCTGATTAGCTCTAATCATTACGCAGAGAACTCGCTAGCGTTTATTGCGAATTGATTAGAACTTCAGCCTTGTTCAGTCTTGATACACTCATAACATGTTTCTGAATCTCTTTCTAGAAGTTGAAGAAGTACTATCAATCATTAATAAGATGTACGATGATCTCAATCATCATCACATGACTTAACGACAGTACTTAAAGCTGTATCAAAACAAGATCTTCTTTCATGAATTTTGAATGAAATTTCAAAGATTTAGTGCAGAACTAAAGTACAATAATGAGACTTTACTAGATGATCTTCAGCATAAGATTAGCTCAGATCTTCAACGAGCAATGCTCAATGAATGAATCACGAATTTGAATGAGTTTGTCAACATCTGCATGCAAGTCGATGTTAGATTAACTGAATTGAATGCTCAATCAGTCGTTAAAGTTTCAGCGATTCAAGCTGCTCGCTCTGTCTTTAGCACATTGACTGCTTGACTCACGTCATCAGTTTCTTCGTGAAAGAAATTCAGAAGATTGAATCTCAATTTTATTCAGAAAGAGTTGTTTAAGAAAGAACTCTGCTTCAAATGCAAGAAGTCAAAACATAGAGCATATGATTGTCTTGAAACAACTCAAGTGCACGAGATTACTACGAATTCAAAAAACGATTTGCTTTCATCAAAGTAGTGATTGAGAGCAACATACTCATATTCTGTTTCATCAGCATGTCTGATGATTCATTTGATTTCAAGTCGTTCACTGTTGATGTCATCTTGAATAGTCTAGAAAAGATATTCAGATCTTTCGCTTTAATAAATATTAAAGTCATTGACATGACTTTCATTGATGAATCTTTGATGTCAAAGCTATGTGAATGCTTTGATATTCAGTCAATATCGCTGTCAAAATCAAAGTTGATTCAATTGTATGATGAAATTTCTGATCGAAAGTCGATTATACACACTCTATATACATTGATTATGATACAAGAACATAACAATGAAATGATGTTTTTATTGATAACTCATCTAGAACAACACAAGATAATCATTGAAAATCTTTGATTGAAAAAAAATCAAATTTTGATAAATTCTACAAACGATCGATTAATATCATCATTAAAGATTCAAACATTGAAATCTGTTGTTTTGAATACAAGCAGTCAATCAGCATTTTACAGATCTGAGTTAAGTAAAATCTGCAAAATGAAATGAAAGAACTTGAACTCAATTGTTACATTGACTATCATCTTAAAGCGACTTACGAATCAGAAACTAGCGAATCAGTTCATTGAATCTGTTCAATTCATTGAATCATTACTCTTAGTGAAATCAAGCACTCAAGTTATTCTTAATCAATCTCGACTCATTCAGTCATCAGAGAAAGAAAAGCTCGTCAATATTGTCATAATCAAAATCGCTGTGTATCAAACTCTAGTCAAGAATAAGAAGATCAAGATCTTTTTCTTGATTATTAGTGAAATTAACAAAGTGCTTAGCTCAGTTGAAGATTTCATGAAACTAAATGAAGTGATTTCTGTCATGTCACTGAATGAATTGAAGAAGAAGCTTTCAATAGTTTATCATGATTTTCTAGATGTCTTCAATAAAAAAAAGATAACGCAGTTGCTTTTGCATCAATCATATGATTACAAGATTAAATTAGAAGATGAAAGTCAATCTTCTAAAAGTTGATTGTATCTCATATTGAGTTACAAGTTGCAGAAGATCAAGAAGTATTTAAAAAAGAACTTAAAGAAGAAGTTTATTACACTTAGCAAAGCTCTCTTCACTTCATCAATATTATTTGTTGAAAAGAAAGATGATAGTCTTCGCTTTTGCATGAATTATCAAAAACTGAATGCTCTGATTAAAAGAGATCGTTATTCAATATTCTTGATAAACGAAGTACTCACTCAAATTCAAGACAGTAAGTATCTGACTTAACTTAACATTATTGCTGCATTCAATAAACTGTGCATGAGTTCAGAAAGCGAGAATTTAACTACTTTTGTTACTTTCTTCAATGTTTACAAGTATAGAGTGATGTTCTTTGAATTGATCAATGAACTCACGTTCTTTCAGCATTATATCAATGATGTATTGTTTGACTGTCTGCACAAGTTTTGTCAGACATACTTGAATGATATTCTCATTTATAGTAAAATCTTGAAAGAACATAGAACTCATGTGAAAGAAGTGCTAGACAAGCTTCGTGAAGTCGATCTGCAGATAGACATTGACAAGTGTGAATTCAAGATTCAGAAAATCTCGTTTCTTAAACTATTGATATTCATCAATGATCTGCGAATGAATTCTTGAAAAGTAGATGTGATTCAAAGCTGAAAAGTGTTGCAATCGTTGATTTATGTGCAGATCTTCATTGACTTCTGCAATTTCTATTGATGATTCATAAAGAACTTTTCAAAAATCATTCAACTCATGATAAAGCTGATTTGAAAAGATCATCTCTTTGAATAAACAGAAATTTGTCAGATGATCTTTGAAGAATTGAAGCAACAAGTGACAACAGTTTTTGTTCTGAAGCATTTCGACTCAATCAGAGAAGTTATTCTGAAAACTGACTTTTTGAACTATGTCAACGATGAAGTATTGTCTCAGTATGATGATGAAGACATTCTACATTCAATGATCTTCTACAGCAAGAACATGATTTTCGCAGAATGCAACTACGAGATTTATGACAAGAAACTGCTGATCATTATTCACTGCTTGAAGCATTGATGCTTTGAATTGAAATGTACAGATATTTTAATCAAGATCTTTATCAATCATCTGAATTTGAAGTACTTCATGATGATCAAAGAATTGATCAAACAACAGATTAAATGAGCTGAGAAGTTATCTGAATATAACTTCAAGATCATATATCAGTCAGAAAAACAGAATCTGAAAGTCAACATGCTGATCAGAATGTCAGATGTTGTTACGAGCATATCAAGACTGAATAGAGCTAGTCAGTGTCTTTAGCTCAGATCTGACTCAGCCTCTATTTTCTTTCATCAACATCTCTTTGTTCAACATCATCTTTCTTTCTACATCACATTCTACTCATGTCACAAACACATTTTCTTCAAGCTTAGCGCAGTCTCTGAATATTACTTAAATAGAAGCTCTTGTACTCATCTTCTTCTGTATTCTTAATATTCAGTTATAGCTATCTCTAAAGATCAAGCACTATTCAACCCTGACTTTCGCTGATTGACTCATCTAGACATGATTCTGACATTATATTAAGAATTCGTTAATCACACGATACTGATCTCATTACTCATTCAACATACTCGTCTAGGCAAAACGAGTCTAAAGAAATTCATTTACCTGATGATCGACGATAATCGAAAGATAGAACAACATTAGAAAGTTGAATAAAATCAACGACAAGACTGTTTGAATTGCTAGACTACTTATCGCTCATTAAGTACGCAAAGTTCACTCAATTACAAGAATCATGATAAAGAATCTTCGTGAATTGCTCAAGAATCAAATCGATTGATAGATTCAATGATAAAGAATCTTCGTTGTTTGCTAGAGAATCAATCAAATCAATCAACAAACAAATTTCATCTTCTTTGTTGAAGATTAAACATCACTCTATACGTCTTTCTTCTTCAATCGTCGAGCATCATCATTCATTTGATTCTCTTTCAAAACAAATCTCATCATGCTTAGTCGTTCACTCACTGAAGAGTGTTTCGAAGAATTTCGAAATCATTTCTCTCAAATCTCTGATGCTGATTCATTGAAACCACAAACGAAATCATCAAGTGCTGCATCATTCATTCATGAAGATGACGAATCATTTGCTGAAACGATAATACTTCTTGTGTTTTACGAAATCTGAAAGGCTCGAAGCCTAGTTCTTGATAAAGAAACAGATTGACTCTACGAGTTAGATAAACAACAAGAAGACGAAATCAAAGAGTTGAAGACTAGACTTTAAGCTAAAGAAAACACTTCTTCTGATTTCATTTACTCTGAGCATTCTAGATCTCAAAAAATACCTGATTCTTTGCTGTTTACTGATGAAAAGAATCTTACTTGAAAGAACTGGTACGGAAAAATTCAGAATAAACTAGAGATCAACGTCGATCTCTTTTCTAATGAACGAGTCAAATTGAGCTATATACATTCTAGATTATTTGATGACGCAGCTGAGATCACTCAAGCTAAATGTGAACATGACTGTGTCAATCTTTATAAGATCATCGACGATCTTTTGAAAGAGCTAGCTCAGTTGTTCAATGACTTGAATAAGAAAGTCAACTTTCGTAGAAAATACTACAACTTGATTCAAGAATTCAAGAAATTCAATGAATTCTATACTCAGTTTCAACGTCTATCTTTCTATCTAGACTATCACGAGAAGCAACTGATCGCTGATCTGAAAGATAAAATACACTCTCGTCTTTGATTCATTTGAGTAGATCAACTAGTTCAACCTGATTCTTTAAAAGAAATTCGTTTCTACCTGATTCATTTGAATAATGATCAGCGAGTCATTCGAGAAATCAAGAACAAGATCAAACACATCAATGATCTTTTTAAGACTATCTTTCATAAAGTGACTGTTGTCACTCAGTCAGTTGATCACTCGAAGTCTGACCAGCTAAAGTTGCATGACGCGGTTTTAACTAACGTCAAAAAAGCAGACATTCTAGTTGAAAGCTGTTTCATATGTCATAAATCAGATCATAGCTCTAAAGAGTGCTTTGATCGATCTACTAGAATTAATGCAGTGAACAATGAATATGATCGCTTCGATTTCAATTCGAATTTCGATTCAAAAAACTAGTCATCTCTTCAAAAGTCATTGAAGAGATAAAGATTATATCTTTGTGCAAACTAGATGAAATTCTATCGAAAGAAAATTACTTTGAAAAGTCGTTTCTAATTGATGCTCATCTCATCTCTCAGAATCAATCTTTCAGCCTTCGTTTTCTAATAGACAGTGATTCAGTCATCTACATGATCATACATTCTAATCTAGTCGATAAAGTATGCGAGAAACTGGGAATTCAACCTATATCACTGGCAAAAGAGAAGTTAATAAAAGATTATGATGAAAAGATATCTAAGAAGATCATCACTCATAAAATTCTACTCAATCTCATCATCGAAAGTCATAAGAAATTGACTGTATCAATGCTGATAGCTGATATCAATCATCATGAAGTCATATTGAGTAAGCTTTGAATGAACAAAAACGAAATATTATTGAATATGCAAAACAACGTCATTGTTTTTTTGAATCAATTGAATACTTCTATTTCGATTTTTTCGATCTCTTTCAATTCAAAGCACTCAAGTTGATCGCAGTCAACTTCGTCTTCTTCAATCACTCAGACTAAGATCTTTATGATGCTCAAACGACTCGTTCGAGAAGAGTCATTCTCGATTCAAAGCATAGACGCAGCTTCGTTCAAAACACTGTTGAATCATTCAAAGAAGAACAAGATCAAAGTCTTTGCTCTATTCATGATGAACATCAATAGAAAAATCGCGTACAATACTCAGAATGATTTGAACGTTTTAAACGTCTCTTCAATCGATGAAACGACTCAGAATTTGAAAGATATTAAAGCAAAGCTGTCATCGAAATATCATGAGTTTTTAGATGTTTTTGATCGAGCTCAATTGAATAAGCTACTTTCTCATTGCTTCTACGATCATAAAATCGAGCTCATCAATGATTCAATGCTTTTTCGCTGTCAAGTCTATCAAATGTTCTCTGTCAAACTTCTGAAAGTAAAGAAGTACTTAAACGAGAATCTGTCGAAGAGATTCATCACTTCTAGTCAGACTTTCTATTTCTTTCCCGTTTTATTCGCTCTCAAAGCAAATGAAGATCTTCGATTCTGCGTGAACTATTGAAAGCTAAATGTCATTTTCAAAAGAAATAGATATTCTCTATCGTTGATAGATGAGATCATTGGTAAAATAATGAGTTGCAAACATCTGACTAGATTGAACATCATATCAGCATTCAACAAACTTCAAATGCATCTTGATAGTAAGAATTACACCACTTTTATCACTGCTTTAGAAGCATATAAATACAAGATGCTATCATTCAAACTGACTAATGAATCAATCTTCTTTCAGCAATATATGAATGATGTTCTATGAGACTTTCTGAACGACTTTTGCCAAGTCTATCTAAATGACATTCTCATCTATAACAAAACAAGAAAGAAACATAAAGATCACGTTAAACTAGTATTGAGTCGACTACGCGAAGCTGAACTGCAGATGAATATTCGAAAGTGCAAATTCAATGTAGAAGAGACTGTCTTTCTAGAAGTCATCGTATCAGAACTAGATTTTTGTATGAATCTCAGCAAAGTGACAGTCATAGTCAGCTGAATCACTTTGATCAATCTAAAAGAAATTCAAAGCTTCGTGAAATTTGTTAACTTCTATCGTCGTTTCATTAAGAACTTCTTGAAGCTAGTCAAACCATTCACTCAGCTGACAAGAAAGAACACGTCTTTTGTTTGAAACGAGATCTGTGTTCAAGTCTTTGACAATCTAAAGAAACAAGTCAGTTCAATCTCAGTACTTCGTCACTTTAATCTCAAACGACAAGCTATTCTGAAGATCGATGCTTCAAACTATGTAAAAGGTGAAATACTATCTCAGTATGATGACGAGAAAGTTCTTCATTTGATGATCTTCTACAGTAAAAGCATGATCTTCGCTGAAATCAATTATCACATCTATGACAAGAAATTGCTAGTCATTATTCGATGCTTCAAACACTGATGACTCGAGCTGAAGTGCATTGAACTACTCATTCAGATATTCATCGATCATCAAGCTTTGAAGATCTTCATGAAAAATAAACAGTTGAGTCGATGACAAGTCAACTATCTGAACATTCTGTCGAAGTTCAACTTTCAGATCATCTTTAGATCAGGCAAAATGAATATTAAAGTCGATGCTCTAACTCGAATGTCTCTAGCGAACGTCTCTGAATCAGCTCAACAACTTGAAGATCATTTTCAGACTATTCTGACTCTCGATAAAGTCGATGTTCTACTCGTTGAATCGAAAGCAAATCTCTATCAGCAAGTGCATATGATCAATCAAATGAATGAGCTTTGCGATGAATATAGACAAGCTATGAACGAGAACAAGCTCAAATTTCATACCACTAAATTGAAGAACTGCGAAATCATTGACAGCATTCTCTTTAGAAAAGACTTACTGTGAGTTTTCGAGAATATGCATACGAAACTGCTACAAGAAGTGCATGATCAACCTTCAATCTTTCATCTCGACAATAAACGAATCATCGACCTAGTTCAGCGTTTCTACTATTGATCAGATCATTGAGCTACTATTCGATGATACATTCAAAACTGTCATGCTTGTCAGCGAAGCAAAGTCTCTAGAAATAACATCAATGAACTTCATCATTCTCTTTCGATTTCACAGAAACGCTGAAAAGATATAGCTATGAACTTCATTACTGAACTATCTCTGTCAGAAGACTATAACGTCATTTGCACAATCATATATCATCTCATCAAAGAACGTCACTATGTTTTCTGTCATTGAAAAGACGATGACATCTCAGTCGAAGAAACGGTTTGAATCATGCTATGAAACGTTTATCGACTGCATGATCTACTCAGTTCTATTGTTTCAAACAGAGACTCTCAATTCATATCGACTATGTAAAAGAGTCTTTGCAAGTGACTGAGAATCACAGCTAGTTTATTCACAGTCTATCATTTGAAAATCAACGATCAGACGAAACGAGTCAATCAAGACGTTGAACGCGAACTTAGAATTTACTGCAATTACATGCAGAACGACTGAGTCAAATGAATATCTATGATGAAATTCAGCGACAATTTCAATACCTTCTCAGTCATCTCAATGATCTCTTTCTACTTCAATAAAGAATTTCACTCTCGAATGAGTTTTGATTCAGATACGACTGACTATGAAACAACTCATGAACGACTTGAAGCTAGAAAAGCAGATAATATTGTCATTTGAATGAAAGAGCTACTGAGCTTTGATCATCAACAATTGAAAAAAATGAAGCTGATCATCGAAGTTCAGATCAATAAACATAGATGAAACGTCATCTATGAAGTAGATGACTGAGTTTGACTATCTTTCAAAAACGTCAAGACAACGAGACTCTGCAAAGATTTGAAAGACAAACAACTAGAATCGTATCAGATCACTGTCAAAGCGAAGATCTTCTATCATTTTCGTCTATTAATCAGCATGAAGCATTTGCATTCGATGTTCAGCTCGAAGCTACTGCAATCGTATTCAGAAGACTCTTTATCAGAACAGCATGCAGAATTCTTCAGATTCATCATTATTGATGATGATGACAATGAACATTGAAAGATAGATGACATTCTGAACTTCAGACGCTATCAAGGTCAAATACAGTACAAGGTCAAATGAAAAGATCTAAATAGAGACAATGAATGATACTATGTCGATAAAGATGAATTCAATGACTTCGAGAAAGTTTTGAACGAATTTCATGCGCTATACTCAAGAAAGTCACGTTAGTATCGAAATAACTCAATAAGAAAGCAAGCAAACGAGCGACATTCATGCAAACATGAATTTTCGAAGAGAGAGGTAATGTTACGAGCGTATCAAGGCTGAATAGAGCTAGTCAGTGTCTCTAGCTCAGATCTGACTCAGTCTCTATTTTCTTTCATCAACATCTCTTTGTTCAACATCATCTTTCTTTCTACATCACATTCTACTCGTGTCACAAACACATTCTCTTCAAGCTTAGCGCAGTCTCTGAATATTACTTAAATAGAAGCTCTTGTACTCATCTTCTTCTGTATTCTTAATATTCAGTTATAGCTATCTTTAAAGATCAAGCACTATTCAACTCTGACTTTCGCTGATTGACTCATCTAAACATGATTCTGACAGATGTCAAGTCAATTGAAGCAAACAATGATTGAAAGCTATATCAGCATCAGATGCTATTGTCAGAAAGTAAGTTTAAATTGCAGTCAATAGAAGCTGATCAAGAAGATGATCAGAAAGCTGATTAAGATCTGACTCAAATCTTACTTAAATCTGACTCAGAATCTGACTCAGATTCAAAACTTGAATTGAAAGTTAATCAAAATTCAATTGAAGAGATGATTTCTATTCAGAATCAAATGAATCAACTGTGCTTTGATATTCAAATAGTTATGAAACAGAACAGAAAAACTTGTCAAGATATTAATTTAGACAATTGCAAAGTACTTGATGAAGTACTCTGAAAAGATGATAAACTATGAGTTTTTCAATCAATAATCACTTGATTGATAAAAGAAGCATATGATCTTTTAATCAATGATCATTCTGACATGAATTGAACGTTGAACTTGCTGAGATAATCATATTGCTGATTGAAGATGAGAATGATGATCAAGCGCTACATTTGAAACTGTTACATTTGTCATAGATCAAAAGCATCGAGAGATTGAATCAATGAATTACTGAAGTCATTGCTCATACTCAAGCAGTAATGACAGAACATATCATTAGACTTCATTATCAATTTATCAGAAAGTGATGAACACAACGCGATTCTGACAGTCATAGATTGATTGTCTAAGAAATGACATTATATATTGTGTTGATCACATGATGAAGAAATCTTCGCAGAACAAACAGTCAAGCTACTGTTGATATGAATCTTCAGAACTCATGAACTATCAAGATCAATAATGTTCAATCGTGATTCACAATTTATATTGATTGTTTGAAAGTCTTTATGTCTGAGACTCAACATCAAGGTGAAACTATTCACAGACTATCATTCGCAAACAGATGATCAAACAGAAAGAGCGAATCAGAATGTGAAATGATATCTACGAAGCTATTGCTCATATATGCAAGACGATTGATTCACCTGATTATTTATAACTGAATTCATTGATAACAATGCTATTTTATCATCAATTGAACAGTCAGCATTCTTTCTGAATAAGAGCTTTCACTCTCGTATGAGCTTTGATTTGAATTCAACTGAATATGAGATCACTCAAGCTAGAATCGAAGCAAGCAAAGCGAAGAATATATTCAAACACATGAAATAATCACTAGCATTGATCAAGCAAGCATTAGCAAGAGTCAGAGTCACAATGAAGAAACAGATTAACAAGCATCAAAAAAAAATGATTTACAAGATAAATGACATGATGTTTCTGAACTCAAGAAACATCATGATCTCAAAATCATTAAAGAAACTAGATGATAAAATGCTAGAACTCTTCAAGATTCTGATCAAGATTGAACATGCATATTGACTGAAACTGTCGTTGACTATGAAGATTCATTCGAAGTTTGCATCAAATCTGCTGCAACTAGATTCAAAAGATGCTTTATGTCAGAATCATGCTTAAATGAGTCAATCAGCGAAAGTCAGGGTTGAATAGTGCTTGATTTTTAGAGGTAGCTATAACTGAATATTAAAAATACAGAAGAAGATGAGTACAAAAGCTTCTATTTAAGTAATATTCAGAGACTGCGCTAAGTTTGAAGAGAATGTGTTTGTGACATGAGTAGAATGTGATGTAGAAAGAAAGATGATGTTGAACAAAGAGATGTTGGTGAAAGAAAATAGAGACTGAGTCAGATCTGAGCTAGAGGCACTGACTAGCTCTATTCAGTCTTGGTACGCTCGTAACACTTTAGAAGAACAATGAAATGTGTTGAAATTGTGCCTAGAATTTAATCACACTGCAGCGAGATAGTGCATAACTGAGTAGAATGTTTGATCAATAGAGGTAGCTTTAACTAGAAAACTAAGAATACAGAAGAAAGAAGACGATTTCGAGCTGTATTTATAGTAGAGTGAACAAAGAGACGAAGTAGTCGATTTGTCAGAGCTCGAATAGATGAAATGTTTCAGCATATTTCAATTTGAAACATCGTTGTTTCTTGTTCATATATCGAAATTTCTAGAATCTATTGACTAGACTCTATTTCATCTCAACACACTTCATAACAAAATGAGTCGTCTGATTTTATAGTGATTGAAGACAAAGATGAATGAAAAGTGAAGAACATATTGAACTTCAGACATTATGAACGAGGCAAACGACTACAATATCGTGTCAATTGAAAAGAATACAATGTTGATTTACATTGATACAACATTGATGAAAGTGAATTTGAAGATTGTTTGAAAGTCATTAATGACTTTCATGAATGTTATTTGAACAAGTCAAGATAGAAATCAACTCAAGAAAGATTGACTGAACTGCAACAATGAGAACATTGCTAGATGAAGAGAAGAGATAATGTTGCAAGCGTGTCTCGTTACTTTAAGTTAGTTTAACATAAATTGTGTCAGACTATTATAGACTAGTACAGAGCTGATGTTGACACGCTAGTAATCTAGCGCATCTTCGTGAGTATAAGACTCTTGACGTGTTTCATCTTCTTTCTTCTTTAGCTTTGAACTTCTAGTTAGAATACACTTATATGATTCGCTTTATGCAGACTCATAACAAAATCTTTGAAATTTCATTCAAAATTCATGAAAGAAGATCTTGTTCTGATACAGCTTCAAGTACTATCGTTAAGTCATGTGATGATGATTGAAATCATCGTACATCTTATTTATGATTGACAGTATCTCTTCTGCTTCTAGAAATGAGTTCATGATCATGTTTCTCATTTAAATTGCTATGTGTTTAATTGCTGTTTTATCGACTCGACTTTTAATGTATGCAATCTTCAGTTCTTTGATAGAAAAATGATTCTTGTTTATCTTCAGCTTATTTTGCATTCAAGACAGTCAATTGTTTACATTCTGCGTCGAATCTTTGAACAGAAATAAGTTGAATAACTTGATTGACTTCAAAAATTGATCTTTAGAAATCAAAGTGCTTTGTTGACTTAATGCAACTTTTAAATGATGTATAATCATGTTTGTTACGAGCGTGCTCAGCCTTCTACTGAGACGCGCGTTCTCGAAGCGAGCCTAGACTCTATTGAGCCTAGCGCTTTTCTTTCTTCTGTACATATAGTCTTCGCATCTCGATAGATCTCGCTCTTTAGCTTTGAATTCTCGTTTACTCTCGTTTACTCTCGTTTACCTCGTTTACCTGATTTACTCTTCGTTTACCTGTATCTCTATGACTTGCTCTAGGCATGATTCTAACAACGTTCTTGTTTCTATTCTCTTTCTGCAGACACGTCTGCATAATCTTCAATGTGATGTTTATTTCATTGACATCTTCTAATATTTGAATCATGTCATTGTGAATCTTGATTTCAACGTCATGCTGATGAAGCATGTACTTGATAAAGATGATGATGTTGTCTGTTTCATTAGCTGTTATTCAAGCATTCAGCTCTTCATTGATGCTAATCTTGATCATTTTGTAGATAAAAAACAATACATTCATGTTCTTTTTTTCTGTGTTCAACATTGCATTCATGTCTTTCTCTTCTTCTGATGCTGCTCAATTCTGTGATAGAAGTGATTCTCTTCTAACATTTTGAAAGTCATAATGAGCAATGCTCACTGATTTTGATTCTGTGCTTCTAGTCATGATATGAGTAGAAAATTGCTGATCAAGATTCTGATATTACTTTATTGAACTTTCTGAGTTCAAGCAACGACTAGTACTTTATCGAACTTTCTGAGTTCAAGTACTGCTGAAATTTCTGATTTCTGATGATGAGCTTAATAAAGAGTTAATCAAGAGCAACGCATTCATGTTCTTTGATTCTGATTCTATCGAAATTTCTGATTTCAAATCAAGATTCTTCTTGTTAGAATCATGTCTAAAGCAAGTCATAGAGATACAGGTAAACGAAGAATAAATCAGGTAAATGAGAATTCAAAGCTAAAGAGCGAGATCTATCTAGATGCGAAGACTATATGTACAGAAGAAAGAGTGAGCGCTAGACTTGATAAGATCTAGGCTCGCTCAAAGAACACGCGTTTCAGTAGAAGGCTGAGCACGCTCGTAACACTTCTTTAGAAATTTCTGATTTTTATTAAGCTTTCTGAGCTCAAGTTCTGATTTGAATTATGTAGCTTGTTTTTATATTGTTTACACGTTAATAGCAAGATTAATGAGCTTTGAACTAATGTTATGAGTTTGCATAGAGCGAATCATATGAGTGTATTCTAACTAGAAGTTCAAAGCTAAAGAAGAAAGAAGATGAAACACATCGAGAATCTTATATTCACGAAGGCGCGCTAGGTCACTAGCGTGTCAACATCAGCCCTATACTAGTCTATGATAGTTTAACATGATCTATGTTAGGTTAACTCGAGATGCACGCTCGTTAACTTGAGATGCACGCTCGCAACAAGATCTTAGTGTGTCTGTTTGTAATTCACGTTTTATTCGTTCAAAGTATTCAATTTCATTGCTCTCATGTTCAGAATAAATGTTCATAAGCTCAAGCAAGACGTGCTAAATGATTATGCTTCAATATGTAAGATTTTCTTCGAGTCTCATGCCTGCGAAAGTCATGTAATTCAAGAAAATGTTGTATAACGCGTTCGAAAACGTTTCAATCGAGCTCGTAGAGTCGTAAGTGACAAGAAAGTAAGACATTCAATGATGAAGACGTGTGTCAGAACCGTGCCTAGGTGAGTCAACCAGCGAAAGTCAGGGTTGAATAGTGCTTGATCTTTAGAGGTAGCTATAACTGAATATTAAGAATACAGAAGAAGGTGAGTACAAGAGCTTCTATTTAAGTAATATTCAGAGGCTGCGCTAAGCTCGAAGGGAATGTGTTTGTGACACGGGTAGAATGTGATGTAGGAAGGAAGGTGGTGTTGAACAAAGAGGTGTTGGGGAAAGAAAATAGGGGCTGAGCTAGATCTGGGCCAGATCTGAGCTAGAGGCACTGGCTAGCCCTATTCAGCCTTGGTACGCTCGTAACAACGTGATGCATAGACAAAATCAATCAATATCTTTGCAGCATCATCATTGATCATCGAGTCAGAATCTGAGAGCTTGTTTTGAGACGTAAGACGATGATTCAAAGCGTATTGAATCTGACTTTGTAATATTTCGAGTGAGAATGCAATTCTGACGTATTGAAAGTTGATGTCGTGTAAAGTATGTACTGTTGGGACCGTGCCTAGATCATTCAACCAAAGGGGCTCGGGGCTGGTTGTTAGGGGCCGGCCTAGAGCGAGTCATAGGGGTGTCATTTAACTAATAGATAAATGCTAAGGAAGAAAAGTATCTACAGGAAAGAACTCGGTTCTTATATGTGTGTTCCTCAGCCCTGTGCTAG
>JAABUL010000665.1_pt1 | contig 72495 bp, 66 predicted proteins | sample 5559151 | NCBI WGS metagenome assembly JAABUL01 (sample SAMN10711876, study PRJNA513368) | rock metagenome | isolation source: Antarctica rocks | place: Antarctica: Victoria Land, Pudding Butte sud | reverse complement strand
AAGCAGTTATACCTGACATGCATCACGTCTATTAGCGATTATGACGTCGAAATATGGTGAAATAATCAAAAAAGCTACTTAGTCAAATTTCGCAAACTGCAAAACGCTGCATTACGAAAAATTCTGAATGCGTTTCGAACATCATCGATAGAGACTATGCAAATAGAAGCCGAAATTCCGTCGATGAAGATGCGATTAGATCAAAAGTGCAAGAACTATGCAATTCAAATAGTTGAGTTACCGAAAAAACACTCTATCAGAAAAAAAACATCTATTTCGTACTCATCTCAATACTCTACCGAATTGAACCTAGATCTGAACGCATCGAAATACCTGAACTGAAACGAGACGAAGAAGAACTTATCTCGAAAAGTCAAGAAGTGCAAAGACAGACTCACGCAGATATATCGAATATTGAACAAAGTGCAAAAAACACTGAATTCAATAAAAGAAATCGAAATTTCTCACTTCAAGAAATCGTGAGGTCAAGAAATTGAGCATTTAGCAAGAATTCAAACCGAATTTGCAAAAAGCGAAACTCGCGAAACGGTCAATTTGCACTACAGGAAATTAGAAAGAATTATCAAAAAGGCGAAAAACATAGTGATGTATATCGACGCATCGCAAATTCGGAAAAAGATAGCAGAGATCGAAACAGAAACTGAAACGACAGTGATATTCACGCATGAACTCGTCAGATACAGCAAAGCGACAAGCGTTTACGACAAAATAACCACAACGAAAGCGAAACTGCAAGCTATTAGCGATGCAATCGCAATATGCAGCGAAAAAGCACTCAAAAACAGCGAAATTTGAGTGTACATGAACAGTCAAATGACTTTGCAAAGACTAAACACAAAGAGCAACGTCAATGCAAAGTTAATCAATGACATACGACAAAACTTGATTAATTTACGTCAGAATCAGTGTCAAATTTGCATACAGTGAATATTGAGTTGCAAGAGCATTATTGAAAATGAAAAAGCAGATCAATTGATCAAAAGCGCTGCTCAAGAATTATCAGTTATCGACAACACGAAAGCAATCATCATAAGCTTCGTCAAAAAGCAAATTTGCAAAGAGACGAAATTACAATGATTAAATGTCTGAAAAAGCAGCATCAAGAAGGGAAATCAGTATCGAAAGCACATATCGAATGTGAATCTAAGTCATAAATCACTAAAAGAGATGAGAAAAATCGATAGACTAACGTTTTCAACCTTTATTCAGCTGAAAATGAAACATGAATATTTCAAGAGCTATTTGCATCAATTATCAGAGAATAATTCGAACAAATGCTATGAAATATGCAATGCAAGGCAAACGTCGAAGCATTTACTGCTGAACTGCAGACATTATAGAGCAAAGCAGATAAAGCTTAAGGAAAAAGTCGGCTCAAAAACACAGACACTATATTGACACTGTTCATCATCAAGATTGAAAGAATTGCAACACTAAAGTATTTGAAAAATACTTGAATTGCGACGAGAAAATGACTATTAGAAACGAAAGAGTAGAACGCGAAGAGTGCGAAGAAACAAAGAAAAACGAAAGTACAATGACGAGAATTGAGCGAGAGCGCTTGTATGTGCAAACTATCGATGTGATTGATCAACGAGAAGATATAAAGCAGCGACTTTGATCAGATTACATGTAACTTAGCATACATACAGCGTCTAGACAGTATCATAGTCATAGACTGCATGCACTTAATGAAGAAGAAAAAAATACTGCATCACATAAGCGTGTAGATGTGCAAAAGCTGAATCGTGCCTTTGCAGTGTATGTGTGTGTGATGTATATGAGTTGCAACGCATGCGCAAAGACGTTGCTGTCGTTCTGTGTATATAAGCAAAGACTGTATCATGTTTTTGCAGTGTATATGATTGCAATGCATGTAAATTCATCTGATAAAGCGAAAAATCGATCGATTTACTGCATCATGCAGACGTGTAGATGTGCAAAAGCTTGATCGTGTCTTTGCAGTATGTATGTGTGTGACGTATATGAATTGCAGCGCATGCGCAAAGACGTTGCTGTTGTTCTGTGTATATGAGCAAAGTCTGTATCATGTCTTTGCAATGTATGTGATTGCGATGCATGTAAATCAATCTGATAAAGCGAAAAATCAATCGATTTACTGCATCACTTAAGCGTGTAGATTCGCAAAAGCTGAGTCATGCCTTCGTAATGTGTGTGTATATGATGTATATGAGTTGCAGCATGTGCGCAAAGACGTTGCTGTCGTTCTGTGTATATGAGCAAAGACTGTGTCGTGTCTTCGCAATGTATGTAATTGCAATGCATGTACATTGATCTGATGAAGCAAAAAATCGATCAATTTACTGCATCACACAGACATGTAGATGCGCAAAAGCTGAATCATGTCTTCGCAGTATATGTGTAAATGTTGTATATGAGCTCAACGTTGAGTCAAGCGCTGTTACTGCTCTGTGTGTGATTGCGATGTGTGTAAATCAATCTGAAAATGGGAAAAATTGATCGATTTGCTGCATTGCGCAAGTCTGTAGATGCGCAAAAGCTGAGTCATGTCTTCGCAATGTATGTGTATGTAATGTATATGAGTTCAACGTGTGAATAAAGCGCTGTTACTGCTCTGTGTGTGATTGCGCTGCGTGTAAATCGACCTGAAAATGCGAAAAATTGATCGCTTTACTGCATCACATCTGTCTGTATGTGCGCAAAAGCTGAGTCGTGCCTTCACAGTATATATATGTATGTCGTATATGAGTTGCAGCATGTATGCAAAGACGTTGCTGTTCTTCTGTGTATATGCGAGCTTCAACGTGTCGACGATTACGTTGTTATTGTCTCACTTTTCAACTGTGTGTAAGCTCAATGCATGAGTAAAGCGCTGTTACTGCTCTGTCAATGTTGATGAGATTGTTCAGCTCTTTTGACAAGCATAGCTTGCAGAAGATTTGTAGTCAGTATCTTGTACAGATAAATCTCGTTGTTGATCAAATCTCATAAGTGATTTGTTACAAATACACTCTTTGAATGATCTTTCTTTCAAATGATAACATGAGTGAATATACTGATGATAGACTCAATAGTAAATCAACATGAATGAGTATGAAAAGAAAAAGAAGCTCATCAAGTCAATTTGAAATACTGTATATATCAAAATTAAAAAAACATGAACAAGATATATATGAAAATCATCGAGATTCAAGAAACAAATTCTCAAGTCATTCAAAAATACATTAAACAGCTAAAAACTATGTGTGACACATTATGATTATGACGTGACATCAATCAATCAATGTTTTTCAACTCTTTTCTTACAAATGTGAAATCAAATGAGCATCAAGATATTGATTGCAGTCTTTCATTAAAATTCAACAAACTTGTCAATTTCTCAGTAATGACAATCATCAATCAACTTTGAAAGAAAATGAATAAGAAAAAGCAAGACTGAATTAATAATCATTGCATTAAAATTGAGTCTCAACTCAACGTTAACAACTGAATGATGAAAGTTTGTTGACTTAAAGTACTTAGCACATTCTCACGTCTTGAATAACTTTCAGAGACACAGTCACTTGTGTTCTCTGAAGTAGAAGATTGAAATAAAAGATATATTCACTTTGAAACAAATCATCTCTACAACTTGAAGAGAGTTGAATCTTTCTACAAGAAGCACATTCTTAAGATTATCTTTGAGATGAACTGTATCAAGATCAAAGCAATCAACATGCTTATTAATGATGTTTGAAACAAGAACGAGAAAACTGTATTCTGTATCATGAATTTTACAAATGCACTTATTCTTTATTGAGTAAGTGACAAAGTCTCTACTTTTTGTTAATGTGATTCTTGAAAGTTATTGCATGCATAGTGAGAGAAAACATGTTTGACATGATTGTTAACGTTTAATTATGTAGTACTTTCAACTTGTATTTAAAGTTTCTGTGACTTTGATAACTTCAAAATTGATCAAATCTAGAATGATGAACATAGTTTGATTGTTTCAAGAAAACTTGAAAAAACTGCAGAAGTATTTAAATGAAAAGTCATCATGCTTTATCATTAACACTATCAAATTAATCGATGTTGATTACAATCTATACAAGATCAAGAGACTAGTTCAGATTAACTCAGAATGAATGAAGAGAAATCAAGCATAGATCAAGAAGAGAGTTAATCATCTTGAACAACATGAAAAGACTATCACTTATGACTTGCGTTGCGTAGATTCAAGAATCAAGATGCTGATATATGATAAACAGAATCATTGAATGCATATAATAAAGTTGACATTGAAGCTCAAAATCTTTGAAGATGATGATGTAATCAGAAATGTCAAGAACGATAATGACAATGAAGTGAACGACATTGAAGTCAATAACAAGATGAAAGATGACAACTGCGTCTAGATCACACAGTCTCATACATGTGCATCAAGAATGTGCAATGTGTTACTAGTTTATCAGTCTGTATTATAAATAGTTGTATTCATTCTTTCTTCTTTGACATTCATTGATATATTCATCAAAACTTATTAAGATCATGAAAAAATTTATAAAATCAACATTAAGTTCTGTGATTCTTAATGATGTTGCAAACATTGTTTCGACGATGCAACAAATTTTCAACAACACATGCAACATTGCTTAAGCATAATCATAGATTCTTATTTTCAATCTCTCAAATAGATTCAATCAAATAACTCATTAAAGAAATCATAACTATCTAATCAACATTGTGTTTGAATGTGTGCAGATTAACAAAGATTCAAAGAAGCAAATGCAGTGTCATTTCATAAATTGACAACAATGTTCATCAGTATTGATCTCAACTACAATCGTTCTGCATCTATGAAACGCAGCAGAGTATAGAAAAATTCACTCATTAATGTAATGAGATCGTTTGTCAAACGTCAGCGATCTCACAATTTGAAATCATGATGCTCTGAATGAGCGAGCAACATTCATTTCGCTTCTATCACATCACTACTATCAATCATGAAAAGAGATAGACGAAAGACTACAAGTAAGAAAAGTGCGCTTTTCTCAAAAATCATGAACGTCGAAGTTTGAGTCATCTACATGAAAATTGACATTCGAAAAGTCTTCTCATACTTGTCAGATGTTCACACACTGCAGATGATGCAAACATGAACGCAATCAATGAAGATCAAAAGTACAAGAATGTAAGAATGTTTTCTCAGAAAAGAGAAGAAGCGTTGTTGACGTATGCAAAGAATGCATGATACTTCATTTATATCATTCTTTGACTTAAATGTTGACTTGACTTCTAATGTTCAAAACTTAATTGTCAGCTCGCTTATTTGCGAATTTGCATCAACACAGATAACTCACGTTCTGTGATGACAACTCACTAAAAGCTCATCATCATGAATGCAGAAGCTACAATCTGCAAGATCTAAATTCATGAAAGTCATTTGCGAAAATTCTGACTTGAAGAGTGTACTGATTACAATCATTGCAGCTGATTATCAACAAGATTGATGATGCAGTTGCTTGATTGAATGAAACACAGATGCACTTTGCATTGTCGTGATCACAATAGTCAAGTTTTATGATCTTCAAGTGATTATCATTAAGATATTAGATATGATCGAGAATGCTAAACTCAATGACTTTCATACATCTTGAAGACTACATGTTTCATGACATCAGAGCAGAGTTTACATTATTTGCGAAGTGCGCATTTTGACAGTTGCAGCAATTAAAAATCATGTGATTGCATGATTGCTTGTCTTTGCACGTAGATAGTTGATATTTATGATCTCAGATCTGATGATTTCGCTCGCAGTACAATCATCTTGATGATCTGTTACATTTATTTTATAAATGTTCAAAGATTTGACATTTTTGACATTGATCATTTGATTAATAGTCTTTATATTTAACTGTTTGATATGTTGATTTTGCAGCTAAGAATTGTTTTTTCAAATGTCTTTGTGCTTCTGTCTCGATTTTGAAAGCTAAAATCGTCAATGCATGTTTATTTCATGATCAATTTTCGCTCTTTGATAATCATATAAAATTGATTATTAGTTTCAATTCAAGATTGTATGACTTTAACTCAGTCTTTAGATTTTTCATTTCAGTTTTCATGTTAAAGATTTTGATTTTCAGACTATGTATGACTATTTTGTGTCATTTCTCATCTTTCTTAATGCTTTTAACATCAAAAACATGCTTTCATATTGCTCTTTGCGCTAGTAAGATGTCTGCAATGTATTTTTTCAAGATCATCAGAACAATGTTGTTTTTCTTTTGCATTTTGACTATCATGATGACTATTAGATCGATTTTCGCCTTTTTCAATGTGTTATTCATTGAGTCTTGCATTTTCATCACTTTTAAAGTTCAGTTCTCATTTTTGAGATTGACAATAAGTCTTTTTTCATGATATAATATTTCTTGTGATTTTGACAAGAATTTCTTGATAATCAAATTTCATTCATCTGCATTTGTATTTACATTTGCATTTGTGTTTGTGATTTGAGCTGCTTTTTGCATATATGTGAGCTTCTGCGTTAATTTTTGCGAATTTTGCATGACTTGCAATGTTTGCAAACTCTGCGTCTTCTGCAAGATTTATGAATTCTCTGTCATTTGCTTTGCATTGATTCTCTTTTTAATGTTTTCAGCATTCTGTTGAATCAATTGTAGAATGATCTTCAGTTTGTTATTTATTTGACTTTGAAGTTGATCAATTTGCTTCTGAATCAAGTTTTCTATGCTTTCATTGCATGCTCTTTGAATGTAGATTAAGCTATGACTTATAGTCTCTTTCTGTTCTGATATTGCTTGTCTTAGCTGATTGACTGCAAATTCAATTCTTTCACGCAGTCTTTTTATCTGCATCTTTTTAGAGATGACATTGTAGCACTTGCTAGTACTAACTTCGATGCTAGCTTCTTTTTGCGAACTTTTCATCACTTTTCATTTATCGAAAATATGTTGTATACGTTGCATGCAACATACATAAGACACAATTTCTATGCTGATTTTTCTCTTAGACTCAAGAGATTACTCAGAGAGAATTTCTTATGACAAATTCACAGTTCAAGATGAATGAAATCTCTCACTGCTTAAATTTCAACAGTTTACTTCTTAAGCATAAGTTGCAGATGTTTCATTTGTGATACACATGTGTATCGCAGTCGATTTCTTCTTTAATCACATTAACATGCGCTACTGTTTTTTCAAGTTATACAGACAATGTCTTTAACTAGAGATTAATTCTATCATCAAGACATTTAAGAGTTAAAACTTAGTGAAGAAATGAGATTCTTAAGATCAACAATCATCATCATTGTATATCACGTCTTGCAGACACTCACTTCGCTTGAAAGTGTGCAACTCATTTATTTTGCATTATTTATAAAAATCTTTCTTGTGCAAATTGATCATATTTTGCAAAGATGTTTATATGCTACACTTTTAATCAGACAGCGTAGTTCAATCATTCTTTACTAACTTGCTTGTATTTCTTTTCTTTTAACAAAGTCTTTTCATCAATGTATCACTCACATATAAAATGTCTGTGTCTGAACATTTGTTAAACGATATTAATGAGATTCTTGAATTTGCTTGTGTTGAACTTAATAAGTCTTATAAGTTGCTTATGTTGTAGTAACAGACACGCAGTCTTAACAAGATTTATACGTAGTTAGCATGTAAATTTAAAGAATGTTCGTGATTTAAGTTCTTTCTGCTAATTATTCTCAACAAATCAAACACGAAAGTGTTCTGTCTCAGTTCTTGTTATCATGACAACGAGATACTGAATTGAATAATTTTCATAAGCGATTTCTCTCATAGTTCTGCATTCTATTTGACTTTCTCATCTGTGTGCAGATTGCTTGTAGCATGTGCATTGAGATTATCAAAGTCTGCGCGATCGCGAAAACTCTGCATGCAATCAATGCACAGCGTTTCATCATCTTGCAGCATCTCAATGTCATTCAAACTTTTGATAATCTTTAAACTTTACTGTAGTTAAACAGTAGATTCATAGTCAGCATTGCATACAGATGAGTTTCATCACTGATCACAAACTCTTTATAGTTGATCTGTCTTCTTGAATTATTGAGAGCTTCTTAATAATTAACTTTATCATAATATATACTCATTCTATATCTGCTTAGAATATCACATTGTCATATCATTCTTATAAATCTCATTTATCTTTTTAGTAAATCTGATTATTACAGTTTTAATTATTTCAAACTCTTTTTAAAGATGATGATTTGATATTCAAGTATGATAACAGCAACGCAGTTGCAACAAAGTTGCAATGATGACATCTCAATCTTGTAAGACATTATATTAGAAAATGAACGTTGCATAATGAAATCAGAAAGTAAAAAAGCAGAAGATGAATTCTCTCTTAATATTAATGAACAGCTGACTTGAGTAATGTTTTGACATGATGAACTGCAAAAGAAACAGAAGTTAGTAATTATTCAATCAAAGATTAAGACTTTGAAAGTCGTTGAAATGATGAAGAGAAATTATTGAGCTTTCACTTGAACTTTCATGAAGAACTTGAATGATTTATGCATCATCTTCATAATGTCAATGAAGATGAAATAAAGTCATCATGAGATTATTTTGCAGAAGCGAAGACTCTTAATGCTCTTGAAGAAGTATCATGACAAAATCATAAGAGAACATAAAGAATGAATTCATGATATCAAAATCTCATTTTAAAATACTTCTTGACATTTTGAAAAAGATGAGAAAAAGATTTTGTATTGCATGATTTATCTTAAGAATGAATCAAAGAAGCTTTGATTCAATCATGAACAGACTATGTTTGCAGCTCAGCAGATGTAATTTGATTTTATTGATTTTCTTCTTAATTTAATTAAGAACTCAATGAATCAAGATATAAATGTGACTCAGCAATATACAAATGCATTGCAACGCTCAAATCAAACAATATGAACATTTGCAGTTTATCTGAGCATCTTGAAACATCAACTTTCATTGTATAGTGATAAGCATAAGTGAACTCATTTATTCATTAAGTTGAAATCTGAGCTGCGTGTGATCATTACTAATGTGCAGTTGATTTCTATCATATGAAATGCATTAATCAATCTTGTCACTTGATTGAAAATCAATCTGCAAAAAGAACATGTCTTGTCATTGAAATGATCTCAAGACAGAGACTTGTATAATCAAATTAAGATCAACAAGAAAACTCATTCAAGATGAAAGAAGTTTTATAAATTAATCAGATCTGACATGTTATTTAAATTAAGTTTCAGCACTTTGACATATTATAGCAAAGACTTGTTAAAAATAACATGCTGAATCTGCAATCAAAAAAATTATTACATCATTAATTATAAAGATGAAAAGATCAAGAATAAATCAAAAAAATTTGATGCAAATTAAGTATTCATCAATTTGATGTTGCATATGAGTCATTTCAAGATTTCAAGAAAAGACAAGCTTTTAATGAACACTTCAAATCATCAAGGAAAAAATAAGAAGTTCTCTTCGTAAAGATTCTTATATATAAAGAGCATGTCATTCAGAAAGATCAGAAGATAAAAATAAAGATTTACATGAATATTGATGTCAAAATGAACGTGATTAGTCAATGTTTCATTATTGAGCAGAGTATGTCATTACTGAGCATCAATCTTTCAAGATTTATCTAAATGAATGATCAGAATGTTTATTGCTATAACGTTTATAAGATGTGTTATCGACTTATAAACAGCTGAAGCATAAAGAAGAAAGATATAAATATCTTTTATGCTATTAACAAGAAAGAATCTCTCTTGATTTTGAGCATATCAAGTATGCAATTCAAGCGTATTTGAATAAACATAATTGTAAAAACATGATGTTTTGATATAAATGAGCATGCATTCAAGTTATTCATTGCAAAAGATTTTGTAAAAGCTTTACAAAATGAGTTTACTGTGTATGCTTTTGTCATGATCAATGTTGTTGAAGAATTAATTGTTGAACATCAAATAAAAGTCATGAATAACATGATGAATTGTATCACAAATATGCTTGAAATGCAGACTTTACTTGTTGAATTGAAAAAGTATGAAGATGTATTCTTGACAGAAAGTGCAGGCAAATTGTCTTTGCATGAAGATCATAATCATGCAATCAAAATCACTGCAGAATCATCATATGAATCATTGTATAATTTGTCAAACATAAAGTTAGTGACTTTGAGACAGTATTTAAATGATGTCTTAGCGAAAGAATAAATTTTTTTTTCTTCATTAAGTGCATGCAGTTTATAACTGTGACACTATCTAGACGCTGTATGTATGCTAAATTACATGTAATCTAGTCAAAGTCACTGCTTTATATCTTCTCATTGAACAGTCACATAGATAGAATGTGCATACAAGCGTGTGAACTGTTTATATGATTAAGTGATTACATAGACAATTCAAAATTGTGAAAGCTGATCACTTCAATATGAGCTTTCGACTTGTCTGTATGATTATCAAGCTAAGCGAGCTAGATGAGCTTTGATCTATGTAGAGAAAAGCTGATTACTTTGACGTGAGCTTTCAAGTTCACTGTATGATCATTCAGCTGAATGAACTAAATAAGCTTTGATCTATGTATTTGCAACGCATGTAAATCAATCAGAAAATCGAAATTGATTAATTTACTGCGTTGCACAGATGTGTATATGCGCAAAAGCTGAGTCATATCTTTGCAATGACTGTGTGAATGTCGTATATAAGTTGCAGCGTGTGTGCAAAGACGTTGCTGTCATTCTGTGTATATGAGCAAAGACTGTATCATGTCTTCGCAATGTATGTGATTGCAATGCATGTACATCGATCTGATAAAGCGAAAAATCGATTGATTTACTGCATTTCGCGAGCATGTAGATGCGCAAAAGCTGAGTCGTGCCTTCGCAGTATATATATGTATATCATATATGAGTTCAACGCGTGAATAAAGCGCTGTTACTGCTTTGTGTGTGATTGCGCTGCGTGTAAATCGATCTGAAAATGCGAAAAATCGATCGATTTACTGCATCACGTCTGTCTGTATGTGCGCAAAAGCTGAGTCGTGCCTTCGCAGTATATGTGTGTTTTTTTTTTATTTCTTCATTAAGTGCATGCAGTTTATGACTATGATACTGTCTAAATGCTGTATGTATGCTAAGTTACATGTAATCTGATTAAAGTCGCTGCTTTATATCTTTTCATTGATCAATCACATCGATAGTTTGTGCATACAAGCGCTTTCGCTTAAACTCTCATCATCATACTTTCGTTTTTCTTTGTTTCTTTGCATTCTTCGCGTTCTACTCTTTCGTTTCTAATAGTCATTTTCTCGTCGCAATTCAAGTATTTTTCAAATACTTTAGTGTTGCAATTCTTTCAATCTTGATGATGAACAGTGTTAATATAATGTCTGTGTTTTTGAGCTGAGCTTTTTTCTTAAGCTTTATCTGCTCTGCTCTATAATGTCTACAGTTCAGCAGTAAATGCTTCAACGTTTGCCTTGCATTGCATATTTCATAGCATTTGTTCAAATTATTCTCTGATAATCGATGCAAATAGCTCTTGAAATAGTTATGTCTCATTTTCAACTGAATAAAGATTGAAAACGTTAGTTTATTGATTTTTCTCAGCTCTTTTAGTGATTTATGACTTAAATTCACATTCGATATGTGCTTTTGATACTGATTTCCCTTCTTGATGCTGCTTTTTCAGACATTTAATCATTGTAATTTCATCTCTTTGCAAATTTGCTTTTTGATGAAGCTTATGATGATTGCTTTCATGTTGTCGATAACTGATAATTCTTGAGCAGCGCTTTTAATCAATTGATCTGCTTTTTCATTCTCAATAATGCTTTTGCAACTCAATATTCACTGTATGCAAATTTGACACTGATTCTGACGTAAATTGATCAAGTTTTGTCGTATATCATTGAATAATCTCACATTGATGTTGCTTTTTGCATTTAGTCTTTGCAAAGTCATTTGACTGTTCATGTACATTCAAATTTCGCTGTTTTTGAGTGCTTTTTCGCTGCATATTGCGATTGCATCGCTAATAGCTTGCAGTTTCGCTTTCGTTGTGATTATTTTGTCAGAAACGCTTGTCGCTTTGCTGACTCTGACAAGTTCATGCGTGAATATCACTGTTGTTTCAGTTTCTGTTTCAATTTCTGCTATCTTTTTTCAAACTTGCGATGCGTCGATATACATCACTATGTTTTTCGCCTTTTTGATAATTCTTTCTAATTTTCTGTAGTGCGTATTGACTGTTTCACGAATTTCTCTTTTTGCAAATTCGATTTGAATTTTTGCTAAATGCTTGATTTCTTGACCTCATGATTTCTTGAAGTGAGAAATTTCGATTTCTTTTATTGAATTCAATCGAGGTAAACGCAGGCATATCGCAGAGATCTTTCATTTCATCGATTCTCTTTCTATTCTTCAACGCAAGTTTAATTGAAAAATGCGAAGCACTGGGAATTAAAATCGAAGTGCTTGACTTTGTAGACGATATTAACATTCTAGTCTACGACAGATTCACTGAAGAAATCTGCAGAATACTGAGCAAAGCACACGACGTCTGCGCGAAATGAGCTTGCACTCATGACGCAACGTTCGCATCAGAAAAGTATGAGCTCACGCATTTCACTAGAAAATCGAAGAGGTTCGACATGATGACTAGCATACAAATAGAAAGCTCAGTTATCAAATTGAAATCAGATGTACGAGTTCTAGAGATGCAACTGAACACGAAACTGCGATAAAACGCGCATCTTCGACAAATAAAGACGAATCACGTCACAAGAATGCTGACACTTAGTCATCTTGAAGTCTTCACATGAGAAGCTATCTTCACAAAAGCGAGACAAGTATACTCAGCAGTAGTGAGATCAGAAATCGCATTCGAAGCGTCAGTCTGACATCAGCGTGACAAGAAAGATGAACTGTTGAGCAAAAAACGCAGGCTAGAAACACTTCAGAATCAGACTCTGCGTCACGTAGCAGAAGCGTTCAAAAGAGTAAACATCGAAACTCTAGAGACAGAAACATACATGAGTTCGTTACATGTTCATCTGAACATGCTACAGAACAAGGTCACGCTACACAGTTGAGTCGATGATCGAACGCAAGAGATCAGACAAGCATGCAAACTAATATGCGTTCGTTTGACGAGAGTTAATCGCGTCATTTCTCGCTTACTCGTCATCAAGAAAATAGTACTTCTGAATGTCTTCATTTGAGAAGATGTGAAGATACAGTCGAGATGCAGATGACACATTCTTTTCTTCACAATGATTTCAACAAGCGATAGCATCGCAATAACGCAGTATCACAAAGATCAATGAAATCAACGATGGGAAAAGTACAGAGAACGCGTCGCAGATGTCAACGCAATCTCAGCACAAAGATTGCACCTGAGCAATAAGACGATAAAGATGCGTGATGATCTTCAGAAAGCAAAAAGCATTCTCGCAATGTACATCAGAATCGAACGCATAGATCTGAACGCTTATCTGCACTTTAGAAACGTTTCAGGCACGAATAGCTTGCGATGCGACTGCGAATGAAGTCATCAAACGACGAAGCATGTACTCATGCACTGCTCGAACTGATTGCACCTGCGATCAAGAATGCTACAAGATGCTGACTTCTCGAACTATTGAATAATTGTCGTCATCATGAAGAGTCTCAGAGCAGTAGCGAAGATGATGATGAAAACGAAGCTCTTGAAGCAATTTAAAGTGATTAGAATACTCGTTCTCTAACGTGCGATCAACGCGAACAAATTTGATACATAGTCTTAAAACTCACTGTTTCAACTGCGTGAAGCAGTCATGTAGACTGCGAGTGATTTTCTACCTCAGAGAGTTTTGTTCACTCGATACAAATAGCATAGAGTTTCTCATGAGTTGATCTAATCGATGTCACAAGAGTGTATGAATTTATTATTATTATTATTGAATTCAATGTTTTTTGCACTTTGTTTAATATTTGATATATCTGCGTAAGTCTATCTTTGCACTTCTTGACTTTTCAAGATAAATTCGTCTTCATCTTGTTTCAGTTCAGATATTTCAATGCATTCAGATCTAGGTTCAATTTGATAGAGTATTGAAATGAGTATGAAATAAATGTTCTTTTTCTGATAAAGTGTTTTTTCAATAATTCAACTATTTAAATTGTATAGTTCTTGCACTTTTGATCTAATTGCATCTTTCTTGACGAAATTTCAACTTCTATTTGCATAGCATTTATCAATGATGTTTGAAACACACTCAGAATTTTTTGTAATGCAGCGTTTTGCAGTTTACGAAATTTGACTAAGTAGCTTTTTTGATTATTTCATCATATTTCAACGTCATAATCGCTAATAGATGTGACGCATGTCAGATATAACTGCTTTTCTGATTTGACATTTAGTTCTCACTCGTTATTCATTAGTCTAAACAACGAGTGTAGCATTCTTGTGACTGTCGCGATTTTCGTTTGCATATAAACTTTAAAGTTGAGCTTTCGATTCAGTCAGACTTCTAGTCATCATACGCATGTCTTTGATTTTATGACCGTGTTATTGAGTAGAATAATCATTTGATTGAGTGTTATCTTGTGACTTTCAAAGTGTATCAATTCAGATTTTGAGTCATTGAATTGCACTGCATTTTTCTTTGCTCATGTAAAAGCGATTTTTGCTGCATTTTTCAGCGTTTTTACATTCTTATCAATATTCTTTTTCTTCACATATAGTGCTACGTCGTCAATGTAGCTGAGTGACTGTAAATTTTCGATGTTTACGCGAATCTTCGAAAATAAGTATTGAATATAAATTAGAAATAGAATGAGCAAAATAGATGAATCTTACGATATTTCTGTGATTATTTTCTTTGGTTTCTGACGTTCATCATCAAATGCTAAGTCAATAACTCGATTTTGTAAGAAGCATTTTACTCAATTGATTAAATTGATCAATATTTTCAATTTAATCAATATTTTGATCAGCTGTTTCAACGCAACATGGTCAAAAGCTTCTTTGACATCTAGAAGTAGATAAATAAGCGTGTTTTCGCGACTTTTTGCTATTTACGCATCATGTACTAGGTTTAGTACTGCGTCTATAGCTGATCTTTGTTTTCTGTCTCTCATTTGATCAAAATTCAGTAGCTTGTTGTTAATTTCAGCTGTGTAAGACAGTTGCACTGCTATTATTTTTTCTGCTACTTTGTCTAAACAGTTTAGCAACGTAATAACTCTGTATGTCTTTGAAATTGAATAATTCGACTTGTCTGATTTTTTCAGAATGATTTTCGTGCCTTCGCGTCATATCTTCGAATGATAGTCATTTTCAATCAAATCTGAGTACACTAAATTGAAGATTTTCAATATGCTTTTATATGCTTGCTGTATGATTACGAATGATATTTCGTCTGGTTCAAATGCTTTTCTGAGTGCTGAAAAGTTAATAGCGTGCTTGATTTTCCCTTTGATAACTCTTGATCACTGTATACTTTCGTTCGATAGTAATTCTTCATTGATTTGAATTTTTGAAGATGATGAGTACATTACTTTCAGAAATGTCTCGCACTTTTCATTGAATTCAATTTTCAATTCTTTTTGCAAGTTTTGTATCAAGAGTAGCTTTTCAATTAAATGTGATTTAGTAAACTTGTATGTTTGAAACACTTTTTTCTCTTCGACGTTGTTCAAAAAATTGGTTCAGAATTGGTTTTTGATCAGCTTTATTGCATCATGATACGAATTTCGCATTTGCACTATCTCTGCTTATGCATCATCATTTCTGCATCTTTTTCAGATTCGCTTTTTTGACGACAACGTCTTTCACATTTCGATGAGCTCATTGTTTCACCAGAGTTTTGATTTTGCGCATATTCGCTGTTTAAATACGAATAATTTCACTGTATTCTTGATGCATTCAGTCAAATAAATGACTTTTGCTTTTAAACTCGTGATTCTTTGCATCTTGACAATCATTTTGTCTTTCGTCTTTTGCAAATGCTCATCAAAGTCTTTTCAGTTGACTTTTTGCAGATTGTATGACGCGTTCAACGAATTTTCGATCAACTTCATCTTTTTCATAACTATTGTAAATAGAATTACTTCATGATTGAATTCTGTGTCTGCGTTCTCATTTATATGTTAATTCTTGATGTGATTGTGCATATTCTTTGATGCAAATGCTAAATCAAGTATCAAGCTTGACTGATCTGAATAGCTATGATATGTGTTTATATTAGAAGTGTTAATCAGATTGCACTTATGTAAATTTACTCACTTTATTAACGCTTTCGTTCTAATAGAGTTTGAAATTTTTGCGTTTCATCAGCTATGATGTGCATTAAAGTCTTCAACAATAATAACTTTTTGCTCAGAATTTAGCATAACTTTTGCTAATTCTCGCTCAATTATGTATAATTGCTCATCATCTGCATTTTGTAACTTTTCGTTGTAAATATTGATTAATAAAATTTCTCTTTGAATTTTATTGTTCGCTATTGATATCGCTTGCATATCTTCGTTATTGACTATGTTTGATCTTGATGTGCATGTAAATTTCTTTGCGTTTTTTGCAACAAATATCAGTACTCTGACTCAAGTATTCTGAACATTTGATTTGATGCAGATAAACGACGAATGCGAAATTGTTATATTTTCGTCTCTCATTCATGATTCTTGTAGTATAACAATATCTGTCTTGTTTTTCGCAAATTTCATGCATGCGTGCATAATTTGCGTTGATCTTGCACAATTGTGCTGTAGAATTTAAATATTCAACGTGTTTGCAAAGCTTTTGTCATTTGCGTTGTTTTGTGACATTTCAACTGCAATACTCATTACAATTTCGTGACTAGATGATCTTTTTGTGAGCTAATAGACTGAGCTGTCTGATATGTTTTGCACATTGCGTTATTTGCGAAGTGCGCATTTTGACAGTTGCAGCAATTAGAAATCATGTGATTGCATGATTGCTTGTCTTTGCACGTAGATAGTTGACATTTATGATTTTAGATCTGATGATTTCGCTCGCAGTACAAGCATCTTGATGATCTGTTACATTTGTTTCATAAATGTTCAAAGATTTGACATTTTTGACATTGATCATTTGATTGATAGTCTCTATATTCAACTGTTTGATATGTTGATCTTGCAGCTAAGAGTCATTTTTTCAAATGTCTTTGTGCTTCTGCCTTGATTTTGAAAGCTAAAATCATCAATGCGTGTCTATTTCTGTTATGAGTCTGCATAAAGCAAATCATATGAGTGTATTCTAACTAGAAGTTCAAAGCTAAAGAAGAAAGAAAATGAAACACGTCAAGAATCTTATACTCACGAAAGCGCGCTAGATCACTAACGTGTCAACATCAGCTCTATCAGCTCTGTACTAGTCTATGATAGTTTAACACAATCTATGTTAGACTAACTCAGAGTAATAAGACACGCTCGCAACATTACTTTCTCTCTTTATCAAGCAATGTTCTCATTGCTGCAGTTCAGTTAATCTTTCTTAAGTTAATTTCTATCTTGACTTGTTTAAATAACGTTCATGAAAGTCATTTACAATCTTCGAGCATTCTTTGAATTCACTTTCATTGACGTTGTATCAATGTAGATTGACGTCATACTCTTTTCAATTGACACAATATTGTAGTTATTTATCTCGTTCGTAGTGCCTGAAGTTCAATATGTTCTTCACTTTTCATTCATCTTCGTCTTCAACCACTATAGAATCAGACGACTCATTTCGTTGTTCTTTCAAAAAGTTCTTCAAGTTCAGTTGCAGCAGATTTGATGCAAACTTTGAATGAATCTTCATTGTTGATGACAGTTTCAGTTGATATACATGTTCAATCTTGATCAGAATCTTGAAGAATTCTAGCATCTTATCATTCAGCTTCTTTGATGATCTTGAGATCATAATGTTTCTAGAATTCAGAAACATCATGTCATCTATCTTGTAGATCATTTTCTTTCGATGCTTGTCAATCTGTTTCTTCATTGTGACTCTGACTCTTGCTAATGCTTGCTTGATCAATGTTAGTGATCGTTTCATGTGTTTGAATATATTCTCTGCTTTGCTTGCTTCGATTCTAGTTCGAGTGATTTCATATTCAGTTGAGTTCAAATCAAAGCTCATACGAGAGTGAAAACTCTTATTCAGAAAGAACGTTGACTGTTCAATTGACGACGAAATAGCATTGTTATTGACGAATTCAGTCATAAATAATCAGGCGAATCAATCATCTTGCATATATGAGCAGTAGCTTCGTAGATATCATTTCACATTCTGATTCGCTCTTTCTGTCTGATCATTGATCTGCGAATGATAGTCGATGAATAGTTTCATCTTGATGTCAAGTCTCAGACAAAGAGACGTTCAGACAATTGATATGAATTGAGAATCACGATTGAACACTATTGATCTCGATAGTTCATGAGTTCTGAAGATTCACAACAACAGCAGCTTAACTGTTTGTTCTGCGAAGGTTTCTTCATCATCTGATCAACATGATATATAGTGTCGTTTCTTAGACAATCGATCTATGACTGTCAGAATCGCGTTGCTTTCATCACTTTCTGATAGATTGATAATGAAGTTCAAGAATATGTTTTGTCATCATTGTTCAAGTATAAGCAATGACTTCAGCAGTTTATTGATTCGATCTATCGATGCTTTTGACCTACGATAAACGTAACAGTTTTGAATGTAGCATTTGATTGTTATTCTCATCTTCGACCAGCAATATGATCGTCTCAACAAGTCTAATGTTCAATTTATGTCAGAATGATCATTGATCAAAAGATCATGTGCTTTCTTTATTAATTGAATGATCATTGACTGAAAAACTCATAGTCTATCATCTTTTCAGAGTACTTCATCAAGTACTCTGCAGTTGTTCAGATCAATATCTTGACAAGTTCTTCTGTTCTGTTTCATGACTGCTTGAATATCAATACATAGTTGATTCGTTCAATTTTCGACTACAATCTGATTCTGAATAGAAATCACTTCTTTGATTGAATCTTCATTAGCTTTTGATTCTTGTTTCAACTCTGAGTCAGATCTGAGCCAGATTTCTGATCATCTTCTTGATCAACTTCTATTGACTGCAATTCAAACTTGCTTTCTGACAATAGCATTTAATGCTGATATAGCTTTCAATCATCATTTACTTCAACTGACTTGACGTCTGACATTCTGATCAGCGCGTCGACTTTCAGATTCTGTTTTCTCGACTGATATATGATCTTGAAATTATATTCAGATAACTTCTCAGCTCATTTAGCTTGTCATCTGATCAGTTCTTTGATGATCATGAAGTACTTTAAATTCAGATGATCAATGAAGATCTTAATTGAAATATTTGTACATTTCAATTCAAGACATCAATGTTTCAAACAGCGAATAATGATCAGCAGTTCTTTGTCATAAATCTCATAGTTGCATTCTGTGAGAATCATGTTCTTACTATAAAAGATCATTGAATGTAGAATATCTTCATCATCATACTGAGACAATACTTCGTCGTTCACATAGTTCAAGAAGTTTGTTTTCAGAATAGCTTCTTTGATCAAGTTGAAATGCTTCAGAACGAAAGCTGTCATCATCTGTTGCTTTAGTTCTTCAAAGATTGTTTGACAAATCTCTGTTCATTCAAAGAGATGATTTTTTCAAGTCAGCTTTATCATGAGTTGAATGATCTTTGAGAAGTTCTTTATGAATCATCGATAGAAATTGCAGAAGTCAATGAAGATCTGCACATGAGTCAATGATCGTGACACTTTTCAGCTTCAAATCACATTTACTTTTTGAAAGTTCATTCGTAAATCATTGATGAATATCAGTAGTTCAAGAAACGAGATTTTCTGAATCTTGAATTCACACTTGTCAATGTTTATCTGCAGATCAACTTCACGAAGCTTGTCTAGCACTTCTTTCACATGAGTTCTATGTTCTTTCAAGATCTTGCTGTAGATGAGAATATCATTCAAGTATGTCTGACAAAACTTGTGCAGACAGTCAAACAATACATCATTGATACAGTGCTGAAAGAACGCAAGTTCATTGATCAATTCAAAGAGCATTACTTTATACTTGTAAACATTAAAGAAAGTAACAAAAGTAATTAAATCTTCGCTTTCTGAACTCATGTGCAGTTTATTGAATGTGACGATAATGTTGAGTCGAGTCAGATACTTACTGTCTTGAATTCTAACTAATACTTCGTCTATCAAGAGTATTGAATAACGATTTCTTTTGATCAGAGCATTCAGTTTTCAATAGTTCATGCAAAAGCGAAGACTGTCATCTTTCTTTTCAACAAATAGTATTGATGAAGCAAAAGAAGCTTTGCTGAGTGTGATGAACTTCTTCTTCAAATTCTCTTCTAGATACTCTTTGATCTTCTGCAACTTGTAGTTCAACATGAAGTACAATTGACTTTTAAAGAGTTGACTTTCATCTTTTAATTCAATCTTATGATTGTATGATCAATGCAAGAACAACTGTGTTGTCTTTTCTCTATCAAAAACATTCAGAAAGTTGTGATAAACTATTGAAAGCTTCTTCTTCAGTTCATTTAATGACATGACAGAGATCATTTCATTCAGTTTCGCGAAATCTTCGACTGAGCTAAGCACTTTGTTGATTTCACTAATGATCAAAAAGAAGATCTTGATCTTCTTATTCTTGACTAAAGTTTGATATACAGCGACTTCAATCATGACAATATTGACGAATTTCTTTTTCTCAGTTGACTGAAAGAGATGAAGTTGATCAAGATCAACTTAAGTGCTTTGCTTTTGTAAAGTACAGGTTCAATGAATTGAACTGATTCAATGAACTGATTCACTAGTTTCTGATTCATGAGTCGCTTCAAGATGATTATCAACGTAATTATCAAGTTCAAGTTCTTTCGTTTCATTTTGCAGATCTCGCTTGATTCAGATTTGTGAAATGCTGATTGACTGCTTGTCTTCAAAACGACAGATTTTGATGTTCAAATATTCAATGAGAATATTAATTAATCATTTGCAGAATTTATCAAAATTTAATTTCTTTTCAATCAAAAATTTTCAATGATTATCTTGTGCTGATTTAAACGAGTTATCAATAAAAACATCATTTCATTCTTGTGTTCTTGTATCATGATCGATGTATACAGAGCATGTGTAATTAACTTTCAATCAAAGATTTCATTATACAATCAAATTGACTTTGATTTTGACAGCAATATTGACTGAATATCAAAGCGTTCACATAGTTCTGACATCAAAGATTCATTGATGAAAGTCATGTCAATGACTTCAGTATCTATCAAAGCGAGAAATCTGAATATCTTTTCTAAACTACTCAAGATGATGTCAACAGTGAACAACTTGAAATAAAATGAATCATCAGACATGCTGATGAAACAGAATATGAGTATATCACTCTCAGTCACTACTTTGACGAGAACAAGTTGTTTTTCGAATTTACAGCAATCTCATGCACTTAAGTTGTCTTAAGACAGTCATATAGACTGATTGCGTTGAGTCGAGTACTCAAGTTCAAGTCGAGTACTCGACTCATCAAGACTCAATTCGAGTCAGAATTCTTAACTCAAGTATTTGAGTCGAGTCGAGATGTTCAACCTGAGTATTTGAGTCGAGTCAGAGGGTTGAAATCGAGTATCAACCCGAAATTTCCGACTCGACCCGTCAAGACATGAAGATAGATAGGTAAATATTCTATTATGACTTTCTATTATGACTTTCTACCATAGCTTTTCTTCATGACTTTTCTTCATGACTTTTCTTCATGACTTCTCTTCATGACTTTCTATCAAACAGCCTTCATAGTTTCCCGTCATGACTCTCTATCATAACTTTCTACCATAGCTCTCTATCAAAGCTTTCTATCAAACAACCTTCATGTTTTCCTTCATGTTCTCTTCATGTTTCTCTTTATGTTTCCCTTCATGTTTCCCTTTATGGCTTTCTATCAAAAAGATAATGCAAAAAGGTAATGCAAAGGCGAAAAACCGGAAAAATTTCTATATTTAGCTCTCTTGACGTCATATTCGATTTCTTGATGAGTTGAGTCGAGAACTTGAATCAAGTATCGACTCGAGATCAATATTAGGCCGAATCAGAATGTTGAAATCGAGTATTTGAGTTGAGTCAGAAGATTGATATCAAGTACTCGAATCGAGTCAGAAGATTGATATTGAAACTCAGCTTGACGATCAGTCTACAATCATATGCTCTATGTTCTAACTTCTTGCATTTGAAGCAGAGTTCTTTCTTAAACAACTTTTTCTGAATAGAATCGAGATTTGATCTTCTGAGTTTCTTTCATGAAGAGACTGATGACGTGAGTCAAGCAGTCGATGTGCTAAAGACAGATCAAGCAGCTTGAGTCATTGATGCTTTGATGCTTTGATGACTGATCAAGTGTTCAATTCAGTCAATCTAACATCGACTCACATGCAAATGTCAACAAACTCATTCAAATTCGTGATTCATTCATTGAGCATTGCTCGCTGAAGATCTGAGCTGATCTTATGCTGAAGATCATTTAGTAGAATCTTGTTATTGTACTTTAGTTCTGCGTTAAATCTCTGAAATTTCATTCAAAATTCATGAAAGAAGATCTTGTTCTGATACAGCTTCAAGTACTGTCGTTGAGTTGTATAATGATGATTGAGATCGTCGTACATCTTATTAATGATCAATAGTACTTCTTCAACTTCTAGAAAGAGATTCAAAGATGTGTTTCTCATTCATGATGCTATGTGCTTGATTGCAGCTTCATTGACTTGACTTTCAATGTAGATAATCTTCAACTCTTTGATAGAAAAGTGATTCTTGTTTGCCTTCAGCTTATTTTGCATTCGCGATAGTTAATTGTTTACATTCTGCAACGAATCTTCAAACAGAAATGAGTCAAGTAACTTGATTAACTTTGAAGATCAATCTTCAGAAATCGAAGTGCTTTATTGACTTGATGTAGCTTTTAAATGATGTATAATCACGTTCTTGTTTCTATTTTCTTTCTGCAGACGCGTCTGTGTAATTTTCAATGTGATGTTTGTCTTGTTGACATCTTCTAACATTTAAATCATGTCATTGTAAATCTTGATCTCAATGTCGTGCTGTTGACATATGTACTTGATAAAGACAATGATGTTGTCTGCTTCATAAGTGCTTATTTAAGCATTCAGTTCAGTGCTGATGCTGATCTTGATCATTTTATGATTAAAGAGCAACGCGTTCGTGTTCTCTTCTTCTGTATCTAACGACGCATTCGTGTCTTCTTCTTCTGATGCTGTTTGATTCTGTAATAGAAGTGATTCTCTTCTAGCATTTCAAAGATCATAGTGAGCAATGCTTGCTGATTCTGAGCTTCTAGTCATGATATGAGTAGAAAATTGCTGGTCGAAAGATTCTGATGTTACTCTATCAAACTTTCTGAGTTCAAGCAACGACTAGTACTCTATCAAACTTTCTGAGTTCAAGTACTGCTGAAATTTCTGATTTCTGATGATGAGCTCAATAAAGAGTTAGTCAAGAACAACGCGTTCGTGTTCTTTAATTCTGATTCTACCGAAATTTCTGATTTCAAATCAAGATTTCTCTTTTAGAAATTTCTGATTTCTATCAAGCTTTCTGAACTTGAGTTCTAATTCTGCTGTCAAAATTTCTGAGTTCAACTTCTGATTTGAATTGTGTATATAGCTTGTTTTTATATGTTTACACGTCAATAGCAAGATTAATGAGCTTTGAACTAATGTTATGAGTTTGCATAAAGCGAATCATATGAGTGTATTTTAACTAGAAGTTTAAAGCTAAAGAAGAAAGAAGATGAAACACATCAAGAATCTTATACTTACGAAGACGCGTTAAATCACTAGCATGTCAACATCAGCTTTATCAGCTCTGTACTAGTCTATGATAGTTTAACATGATTTATGTTAGACTAATTCAAAGTAACGAGACACGCTTGCAACAATTTCGTGATCGATTTTCGCTCTTTGATAATCATATAAAGTTGATTATTAGTTTCAATTTGAAATTGTACAACTCTAACTCAGTCTTTAGATTTTTCATTTCAGTTTTTGTGTTGAAGATTTCAATTTTCAGACTGTGTATAACTATTTTGTGTCATTTCTCGTCTTTCTTAATGCTTTTAACATCAAAAACATGCTCTCATATTGCTCTTTGTGCTAGTAAGACGTCTGCAATGTATTTTTTCAAGATCATCAGAACAATGTTGTTTTTCTTTTGCATTTTGACTATCATGATGACTATTAGATCAATTTTCGGATTTTTCAATGCATTATTCATTAAGTCTTGCATTTTCATCACTTTTAAAGTTCAGTTCTCATTTTTAAGATTGACAATGAGTCTTCTTTCGTGATACAATATTTCTTGTAGTTTTGACGAGAATTTCTTGATAATCAGATTTCATTCGTCTGCATTTGTATTTGCATTTGCATTTGTGTTTGCATTTGCATTTATGCTTGTGACTTGAGCTGCTTTTTGCACATATGTGAGCTTTTGCGTTGATTTTTGCGAATTTTGCATGACTTGCAACATTTGCAAACTCTGTGTCTTCTGCAAGATTTATGAATTCTTTGTCATTTGCTTTGCATTGATTTTCTTTTTGATGTTTTCAGCATTCTGTTGAATCAATTGTAGAATGATCTTCAGTTTGTTATTTGTTTGACTTTGAAGTCAATCAATTTGCTTCTGAATCAAGTTTTCTATGCTTTTGTCACATGCTCTTTGAATGTAAATTAAGCTATGACTTATAGTCTCTTTCTGTTCTGATATTGCTTGTCTTAGCTAATTGACTGCGAATTCAATTCTTTCGCGCAGTCTTTTTATCTACATCTCTTTAGAGATGACATCATAGCACTTGCTAGTACTAACTTCGATGCTAGCTTCTTTTTGCGAACTTTTCATTGCTTTTCGCTTTTTCATTTCTTTGAATTTCACAATCGCTTATGTTTGCTCTTTTTGCTGCGAATTTGCATTTCGCAGATTGATTGTATTCTTGTCATTATGCGCATTTGCATGTGAATTTAGCATCAATGCATCAAGTGAACTAAACATGTATTGCGTTTTTCTATTTGCTGATGTGAGTGATTTTTGTTGACTGCAAAATAAATCGACAATGTCGTTCTGCAGTTGTTTGCTTGTTGATGAACTCATGCTAAGTTCATCTCATAAATTTGTTTCAATCTTTAACGTTGACTTTTTGAATTCTATCATTGACGTTTTGAGTTCTGACGTTGAGCTATTGCTTTCGCTGAGTTTCGCGTTAATGTCTGCGAAATAAGAGAAAGAAGAGTGCATGAAGCGACTCTTTATATTTCTTTTCATAGAGAGTTTTTCCGAGTTTTGAGCTTCGAACTTCTAGAAAATTCACTTGACATCACTTAAATATTTCTTTAATCTCTTATTCAGAGCGTTTCACTTAGACAGTAACTTTAGTGTAAAGATTTTCCAATTTCTATCTCGAAATCTGCAATAAATCGTCTTCTATTATCAACTTATGTCAGACGAAAATGGTATAAATCTAGTCTGCAAAAGTCTAGATTACTCTTTTTGATAGAAAATGCTTGACGCAATTGCTTTATATCTCATGTATCAAAGTAGTCGCTTTATCTCGCTCAGAATAGTAACGACTAGTATATGTGTGTATATCGTATATGAGCTGCAGCGTGTATGCAAAGACGTTGCTGTCATTCTGTGTATGTACAAGCTTCAACGCGCTGACGATCGCGTTGTCATTGCTTCGCTTTTCAACTGTGTGTGAGCTCAATGTGTGAGTAAAGCGCTGTTACTGCTCTGTCAATGTTGATGAAATTGTTCAGCTCTTCTGTTGAAATCATGCCTAGAAACTAATCAGAGTGCATGCGTGACTAGAATGTTTGATCTATAAAGATGATTATAACTAAGACTTTAAGAATACAGAAGAAAGAAAATACAAAAGACAAGAAAAACACGCTCTATATAGTAGTTACTCAGATTCAACGCTAGTTTCAAAGAAAACATGTTGAAACACAAGAAAGATGTTTATCTGAAAGATGTTTGTGACATAAAAAAATGTGTTTGTCATAGACATTTATTAACTACTCGTAACACAAAGAAGTGTGTTTGTCATAGAAGGCAATAGAAGTTGATTAGAAGATGCTAGAAAAGAAAAAAGATGCTGAATCATATTTGAGTCAAACCTGAGTCAAATCTGAGTCAACTCTCGACTAGATCATTGACTAGTTTTAATCAATACATAGTGAACTCGCTAGCATTCACTATGAATTGATTAGAATTTGATCTTTGACACATTCATAACATTATTTCTTTCTTTGAAAATTCATGTTCGCATGAATAGAACAAATAAAACGCAAAAATTTTCACTGTTTTTCAATTTAGTGTGATTTGTCTGAATAAAGCTTATGAAATTCAACTAGAACTTTCTTCAAGTTCTTGAATTCTTCTTTATCAACATAGTATTATTCATTGTTTCAATCTAGTCTCATTCATTTAATCTTGTATTGTATTCAATCTTGATAGCATCTGAAGTTCAAAATGTCATCTATCTTTCAATGTTCATCATCTTTGATAGTGAGCAATCTGAAAGATTCTGAATGCTGTTCTGATAAAAGATCATCGAAATAAGAACGCAATAGCTTTGAGCTAAACATTAAGTGCAGCTGCTTCATGCTTACTGATAAACGAAGATGATAGAAGATTTCAACTTTGATTGTGATTTGATAAAGTTTTAGTTGTTTGTCTTTCAAATTCTTGCATGATCTCATTGTTTTGACGTTTCTGAAAGATAATCAAACTCAGTCATCTATCTTATAAATGATGTCTCATTTATGTTTATTGACCTGATTTTCAGTAATCTGCTTCGTCTTTTCTAATTGTTGACGATCAAAGATAAGAAGTTTCTTCATTTGAATGACAATATCATTGACTTTTCTAGCTTCAAGACGTTTACGAGTGATTTTGTAGTCAGTCATATCTGAATTGAAACTCATTCGTAAGTGAAAATCTTTATTGAAGTAGAATGAGATCATTGAGATGACAAAGAAGATATTGAAATTTTCGCTGAATTTCATCATTGATAATCATTTTGCTCAGTCGTTCTGCAAGTAATTACAGTAGATTCTAAGTTCGTGTTCAACGTCTTGATTGACTCACTCTGATTAATCATTAATCTCAGAATGATAGACTGTTGATAGACTAGTCGTGATTCTTAGTCACTTGCAAAGACTTTGCCACATTGTTGATATGAACTGAGAATCTTTGTTTGAAACAATGAAACTGAGTAAATCATGAAGTCAATAAATGTTTCATAGCATGATTCAAACCGTTTCTTCAACTGAGATGCTTTCATCTTCTTAATGACAGAAAACATAGTGACGTTTCTTGATGAGTTAACATATGATTGTGCAAATAATGTTATAATCTTCTGATAGAAATAGCTCAGTGATGAAGTTCATAGTTATATCTTTTCAGCGTTTCTGTGAAATTGAAAGAGAATGAAGAAGTTCATTGATGCTATTTCTAGATGTCTTGCTTTGTTAATAAACATGACAGTTTTGAATGTAACATCTAATCATTGCTTGATGATCTAACCAATAATAGAAACGTTGAACTAGATCAATAGTTCTTTGATTGTCAGAGTGAAAGATGAAAGACTGATCGTGAATTTTCTTTAGCAATTTCGTATGCATATTCTCAGAAACTCACAGTAGATCTTTTCTGAACAGAACGTCGTCAACGATCTTGCAGTGTCTCAATTCAGTGCTATGTAGCTTGAGCTTGTTTTCGCTTATAGCTTGTCTATACTCATTGCAAAGCTCATTCGTCTTGTTAACATCTTTTACTCGCTGATAGAGATCAACTTCAGATTCAATAGCTAGAATATTTACTTTATTAAATGTCAGAATGATTTGATAGTAATCTTCAGTACGCTGAGTTGATTCAGAGACGTTGATCAGAGACATTCTGATTAAAGCATTGACTTTAGTGTTTATTTTGCCTAATCAAAAAATGATCTAAAAGTTAAACTTGAATAAAATGTCTAGATAATTGACTTGACGTCAAGTTAACTGTTTATTTTTCATGAAGATCTTTAAAGTTTGATGATTGATGAACATCTGAATGAGCAGCTCTGTGCATTCTAGCTTGAGTCTTCAGTGTTCAAAACATTGAATAATGACTAGCAATTTCTTGTCATAGATGTGATAATTGCATTCAGCGAGAATCATGCTCTTGCTGTAAAATGCTACTGAATGAAGAACACTTTCATCATCATACTGTGATAGTATTTCATCTTTGACGTAGTCAGATGCATTGATTTTCAGAATAGTTTATCATTTTGAATTGAAATGTCGTAGAACTGAGATCGAGCTGACTTGTTTCTTTAGATCATTAAAAGCTTGAACACAGACTTCATTTTAAACAAAAGACGTGTCTTTTCTAGTCAGCTGAGTGAATGATTTGACTAGCTTTGAGAAGTTCTTAATGAAACAACGATAGAAGTTAATGAATCTTACGAAGCTCTGAACCTCTTTTAGATTGATTGACGTAGCTCAGTTGACTATGACTTTCACTTTGATAGAGTTTATACAAAGATCTTGTTCTGAAACTATGACTTCTAAGAAAACAGTTTCTTCTACATTGAATTCGCACTTTTAAATATCTACTTGTAGATCAGCTTTTCGTAAATGATTTAATATCATCTTGACATGTTGTTGATATTTTCGTTGAGTTTTGCTGTAAATCAGAATGTTGTCTAGATAAACTTGATAAAAGTCATTTAAAAAGTTTTAAAGAACGTCATTTATATACTGTTGAAACGAGACAGAATCATTAATAAGTTTGAAAGATAACATTTTTGATTTGTACATTTCTAAAGCGATGATAAAGATAGTGTAGTTCTCACTATCAGAATGCATTCGCAGTTTGTTGAAAGTTGAAATAATATCTAATCGAGTCAGATGCTTGCAATCAACTATTTTGTTGATCATCTCATCTATGAGCAATAAAGAATAGCGATTTCTTTTGATAATAGCATTGAGCTTTTGATAGTCAACGCAGAATCGTAGATCTTCATTTGCTTTTAGAGCGAACAGAACGAGTAAGAAATACGAAGCTTTGCTAGAAGTTATAAATTCTTTGAAAAGATTCTTGTTCAGATATTTCTTTACTTTCTGAAGCTTGTAAAGAGATATTTAATATGCTCGACAGCGAAGTGATGTTGCGTCACTAGTAAGCTCTATCTTATGATCATACGAACGATGAGACGATAGCTTGTCTGCTTGAGCTCAATCAAAGATGTCTAGAAAATTCTGATATTTTGATGATAGCTTGACTTTAATATCTTCTAGATTCTGAGTCGTTTCATTGACTGAGAAGATGTTTATGACATTTAGTTTGCATTGAGTATTGTAGATGATTTTTCTATTGATGTTTTTGATGAACATAGCAAAAATCTCTGTCTGATTCTTCTTTTTTCGTTTTACTAATGTTTGAAAAAAGACGACGTTTATGTTTTGAATCAAGAATGACTCTTTCTGAATGAATGAAACTGAGTGCTTAAGCATCTTAGAGATCTTGCTGTGAGCTGCTGAAGAGATCGAAGTTGATCGCGATCAACTTGAGTGCTTTGTATTTAACGAGATCGAAAAAACCGAAATAGAAATATCTAATTAATTAGAGAATACGATAGTATCATGTCTCATGTTCAATAATATTTCATTTTTATTCATTCAGAGTTTGCTCAATATAGCTTCATGATGCTTGATATCAACTATCAGCATTGACACAGTCAATTTCTTATGACTTTCGATCGTAAGATTGAGTAGAATCTTATGAGTAATAGTCTTTCTAACTAACTTCTCATTATAGTCTCGTATTAACTTCTCTTTTGCTAGTAATATAGATTGTATTTCAAGTTTTTGACATACTTTATTGACTAGCTTGTCATGTATCAGCGTGTAGACGACGAAATCACTATCTATCAAAGAACAAAGGCTGAAAGAATTGCTCTGAAAGATAAGAGAAGCATTGATCAGAAATGACTTTTCAAAATAGTTTTCTTTCAATAGAACTTTGATTTGACTGCACAAAGATATGATCTCTATCTTTTCAATAACTCTGAAAAAGATAGCTAGTTTTTTGAATCAGAATCGAACTCAGAGTTCAATGTAAATCAATCAAACTCATCATCTTCTAATGCATTGATTCTCAATCAATCAAAGCACTCTCTAGAAGTATGATTTGATTTGTGACAGATAAAACAGGTTTCAGCTTGTAAATTGATGTCTTTGACGTTAGTTAAAATCACGTCACATGACTTTAAATGATCAACGAATGTAGTGACTTCAATCTTTCTATAGAGATTCAATGAATCTCATTTCTTAGCAAAGATAACTTGCTTTCTGACTTTGATCAAGAATTTCTTTTCTTTGATGTCATTTATGACTCGATGCTCATTGTTCAAATGAATCAGGTAACTACGAATTTCATTAAGAGATTCGAGCTGAATCAATTGATTACTTCAAGCTGCATGAAGATGATAGACTATCTTGTCTTGTAAATCGATGATCAATTGCTTTTCGTGATACTCTAGATAGAAGAACAGACGTTGAAACATCAAATAGAAGTTGCTGAATTTGCTCTTTTCTTGAGAGAGATTAACATACTCTCTTCAAAAGTTTGTCTCTTTGTCAGAATCATCGTAAAGCTGAGCAAGTTCATCTAGAAGATCATTGATCATCTTATAAAGATTCAATAAATTTTGTTGACGTTGAGTTAAAGTAGCTTTGACTGCGTCTTCTTTGATTCTGAAGTGAACGTAGATCAGAATAGCTCTATAAATATTGAAATGATTGACGTTGATTTCTAGCTTGTCACAAATCTTTCTTTGTCAATCATCTCAAATAAATTCTTTTTCATCAGTAAACAGAGATGAATTTGAAAGCTTTTGAAATCGCTTGAAGAAATTGAACAGAATAGAAGAAGAAAAAGTGACTTTTTTAGATGATTGCAGTTGATGTTGCAATTCAGTCACTTGATTTCAAAACGTCTGATTTAATTGATTCAAGCATTCTTTAACTTTATTCATTTTCTCGAAACAAGTCTTTCATATTTGTTCGCTTGATATCTTGTCAAATAGCTCACAAGCTTTCACGTCTAGATCTTGTTGAGTTCGAAGACTGTTCAAATCTTCTAGAAAAACTTCTGAGTCTTGTTTAACTCAATGTTGTAGCTGCTTTACATTTTTTATATCTCATGAAGTAGAAGCTTCATGAGATTCATTGAGAGTCTAAGAGTGAGGCAAAGAGTATCGATGTTTTTGTACGACATCGATTCTAAGATATTTCAATATGCGAAATAATAGCTCAGAATAAATGACTGAATCTGTAGTGTCAGAAGAATAAAAGCTTTGATTACTCTTGAAGAAATTGTTTACAGATGATTGAATCATAGCAAAGAATTGATGATTGAGCGAAAAACAATGCTCGATAGTATGTAGTGAGATTGTTTGTTAAAGTGTTTAATCTTCAAAGAAGAGTGTTGCTAATTTAAGAAGATTTTTTTGTGATTCTTAAGCAATCAATGAAGATTCTTTATCGTTGATTCTATTAATCGATTTGAACTGATGCTACTGACTGAGCGATAGATTCTTTAGCAATGCAAGATCTTAATTTCTTGATTTTATTAATTTCTTGATGTTGTTCTGTCTTTCAATGTTATCGATCATCAGGTACACAAATTTCTTTATACTTGTCTCGTTGTCAATCAAGTGAATTTGAATGAGTAATGAAATCAGTATCATGTGATTAATGAATTCTTAAAGTAATGTTGAAACCGTGTCTAGAAACTAATCAGAGTGCATGCGTGACTAGAATGTTTGATCTATAAAGATAGTTATAACTAAGACTTTAAGAATATAGAAGAAAGAAGGTACAAAAGACAAGAAGAACACGCTCTATATAGTAGTTACTCAGGTTTGACGCTAGTTTCAAAGAAAACGTGTTGAAACACAAGAAAGATATTTATTCAAAAGATGTTTGCAACACAAAGAAATGTGTTTGTCATAGACATCTGTTAATTACTCGTAACACAAAGAAGTGTGTTTGTCATAAAAGACAATAGAAGCTGATTAGAAAATGCTAGAGAAGAAAAAAGATGCTGAGTCATATTTGAGTCAAATCTGAGTCAGATCTGAGTCAGTTCTTGACTAGATCATTGACTAGCTCTAATTAATACGCAGTGAACTCGCTAGCGTTCACTGTGAATTGATTAGAGTTTAATCTTTGACACATTCATAACATTTTCTGACAAGCATAGCTTGCAAAAGATTTGTAGTCAGCATCTTGTACAGATAAATCTTGTTGTTGATCAGCGAAAGAATGAATTAAGCACTTCATCAGCTCAACTGATACATTTATTCTATTCATTTTCAAAAAGAATGATAGTTTTCATTTATGCGTGAACTATCAAGATCTGAATAAGATCACTGTTAAGAATTATCACTCACTATCTTTAATTAGTGAAACTTTAAACAGACTCAATTAAGTCAAGCAGTTCATTAAATTGAATTTGAAGAATGCGTATTATCATCTCAGAATTCAATGTAAAGACAAGTGAAAAACGATGTTTCATATTCATTATAATCACTTTAAATATATGATCATGTCGTTTGATTTAATTAACACGTTTGTCATCTTTCAAACTTATATTAATAAAATCTTAACAAAGCTTTTAAACAACTTTTATATTGTTTATCTGAATAACATTTTAATCTTCTTCGTAAAGAAGACTAATTACATAAATCACATGAAGTAGATTTTTAAGAGATTAAGAAAGTTCAAGCTATATGCTAGCTTAAAGAAGTGTGAATTCTTCATCACTAAAGTGAACTTTCTAAAGTTTATCATATTCACAAAAAGCATTTTGATGAACTTAAGTAGAATAAACATCATTAAAACATGACTCAGATCAAAGATGTATTGAGAAATACAAGTTTTTCTGAGATTCATTAATTTCTTTCGACGTTTTATACATCACTACTCTCAGATAGCAAAATCTTTAACAGAACTGCTGAAAGATAGTGTAAAAGATGTAAAAATGAGTTCATTCATATGATCAAATGAAGCAAAACAAGCATTTAATCAGCTTTGTAACGTCTTTATGAGAATGTTTATATTGAGACACTTTGACTCAGAGCAATATATACACATTGAGATCAACGTGTTTAATTATGCAGTCGCAAGTATTTTGTCTCAGTCAGATGATGAAGATCAGTGACATTTGATTGCATTCTGATTCAGAATGATGATAAATGTCAAAAGAAATTATGAGATACATGATCAGAAGCTTCTAGTCATAGTAGCAATGTTTAAACATTGATGACACTATGTAAAAGACAATTATCATACTGTTAAAGTTCTGACTGATCATAATAATCTGAAGAGTTTTATGAATGTTCAAAAGCTAAACGAAAGACAAGTCAGATGAATCATGAGATTGTTGATTTACAACTTTGAAATAGCACATAAATCAGAAAAAACAAACTCAATTAATGCATCATTAAGACAATCTGACTATAAGAATGAGAACATCTTTGCGAATCATTTGTTACTTATTCTGCAGTGAAAGCTGACTAGAATAGAAAGCTTAAATAGCTTTATATTCGTAGCAATCAGAGAACTATACTGTATACAAGTGATTAATGATGTCAAGAAAACATTCATTCACAGTATAAGTATGAACAAATATTCAGCAGAACATGTTGAAAGCAGATTGCAAGATGAAATCTATTGAACATGAATGATAAATGATGTCGAGAAGACGTTCGTTTACAATGTCAGTAAAAGAAAATATTCAGTTGATTATGTTGAAAGCATGTTGCAAGATGAAATTTACTGTACATGAGTGATTAACAAAGTTAAGAAGATGTTTATTCACAGTATCAGTGAAAACACAAGTACATGTTTAGCAATGCATGTCAGAAGTATGCTACTGAGAGTTATAATTTTAGCAGTGTGAAAAACGCATTTAAACGAAGTATATTTCTTGAAAGATAGAATCTCTCAATTCAAATCAACAACTTCAAGAAGAACAAATGTTGAAATGTTAACTTATAAAGATTGCAATGTAACTGAGAAACAGCTTAATTCTGTTGCTAAAACTGTTGATTGCAAATAACTTATTTCACGTGCAATTGTCATGGTACTGACAATTCATGAAACAATATACGACTTTAGTAGTAAATTCATAGTCAAGCTCATCAAGATTTTACAGCAAGAAGATGAATTTGCTGTAAAGTTAAAAGCAGATGAGATGATGAGTATATGAAAGAGTGATGTCAAAGCTTGAACATTGAATAGTCAAGAAATGATAGAGTACAACAAATCATTGTATGTTTCAGAAAATCTTTCTATCAGAGAAGAATTATTGAAATGTCATCATGATAATCTTTTAGCAAGATATTTTGATGCTGACAAGATCAATGAGCTGTTAGATTGCAAATATTACTGAAAAAGTATAATCAAGAATGTCAAAGAGTATATAAATACTTGTAACATTTGTCAAAGAGTAAAGATGAAACATCATTTATCATATGATGAGTTGAAATCATTATCGCGATTTACAAATCTCTGAAAAGAAATCACTATGAATTTCATAACAAATCTGTCATCTAGTAAATGAAAAGAAATCATGTATGACTTGATTCTTATGATAGTTGATTACTACAAGAAGATAATGTATTATTTGTTTATAAAGAAAACTTTGACTGTCATAAAGTTAACAGAGTTGTTCTTCAAGAAGATTGCTTTAAGATATGAGATTTCAAATGATATAATCATCAATAAAGATAGTTTATTTATTAATGCGTTCTGATCAGAGATCTGTTTTCACATGAAGATGAAATGATGACTAAGCATCATCTTTCATTCACAAACAGACGATCAGACAGAATGACAGAATCAAATGTTGAAACATTATTTAAGAATGTATTGTTTCAAAAAGTAAGATGACTGAGCTATGCTTCTGCTCATAGTCGAATTCATGTATCATCAGATGAAGCATGCTTTGTTGAACTGTAATCTCTTTAAAGTCATGTATGACTATAAATTAATCTTTGACATACATATCAAGAATGATGCTATGAAAGAAGAAGTGTCAGCAGCAAAAAAACATGTTGAAATGCTGCAAGATATGCAAAACACATTAATTCAATGATGATAAAATGCGATTAATGCTCAGGCAAAGTACTATAATTGAAAACATAAGTTTAAGTTCTTTAATGTTGATGATTTAATCATGCTATCAGCAAAAAATCTGAAGCAAAAGAAGTTAAGTAAGAAGTTATTAAATAAGATGATAAAGTTCTTTCATATACAAGAATTCATAAACAAGCAGATGTATCATCTTGATCTTTTAATCATTTATAGAATTTATTCTGTCTTTCATGTATTTCTTTTAAAGTCGTATAATTGTAGACTAATCAATGACTTTATATTCAAGTATCTCGCTCTTAAGCTTATTAATGATGAGCAAGAATGAAAAGTAAAGAAGATTTTACAAAAGTGAAAAAGAAAGAGAATTTTATATTATAAGATACAATGAAAAGAATATTCTGTGAAATATAATCAATGAATATTGAGCAAAGATATGAAAGATGTCTCAAAGCTTAAAGAAGCTTTCAAAATGAGACTGAAACATAAGCGAAAAGTATAGTCACTCACTTTCAAGCATAAACTTATGATTAGAAAGAAAGAGAATCACTGTATTATAATGATTTTCGCTCTTTAATAAGACAATCACGTAGAGATATTAACACTCAAACAAAAGAAAAAACATATACAGAAGAAAAAGCGCAGAGACGCAAAATGCGCTCAATATGAGAGCACAATCATCACGAAATCATCACTTTATTAATTATCTCTCAAGAGAAATGAAGTTGCAAATTTCTTCTCATTTATTTTCAAATTTACGTTGAGACGTGAAATGAGTGAATTCAAAGCAAGCAGATTCATTTATAAATATATCATGTCAGTTATAAAACTGTGGTCAAATGATATTGAAACGCGATAAAACATACAGAATAGCAAAACGCATCAAGCGCATTGCAAGCAATGTCATTAACTGTCATTGCTTCTTTCAGTTGCAGCTTTTATACATTAAACGACTCAGACTTATGTATATCATTTAGATGATCTTTCACATGCGTTGCAATTGTAAACTTCTTTCTCAGTTTCATCTGATTGATCATAAAGATTGCAATAGTGATTATATCATCATTTTCTGATGCAGTCTTGAATACTGTTTTAAGTCAAAAAGACTCATTTAATGTTTGAATGCATACATTTGAAATCTAAGAATTCAAACATAAGCATTTAGTGAGCACATTAAATAAGTTTACTCATTGCAATACATATGACATCTTTCTTTGCACATCAGACGCAGCGTCAATACATCACTTTTTCATGAAATTTAATATTGCAGCTTTGCATCATCTTTTCATCATGAAATCTACTACATGTACATTTGATGCACATTATTCTGTTCAATATTTCAGAAGCATCAGCACTTCTTTTGCTAATTTTCACGACTGAAAGCTGAAAAGAATCAGTAATAATATTTAAATGCTGAGTACGTAACTTACTGTTCTTCTATTGCTAGAAGTTCAAGACGAGTCAAGCAAGAATTCTGATGCTGAGAGAGCATCAAAACTTATTTCGTTACTCATCTCTTCATCAGAGACATTAAGATCATTCTCAGAATTCATGAGTGTAATGAGTTTTAAAACAGAAAATGATGTCACATGATTGCAAAAATGATGAACAGATAATTTTTTTTTGCAAAAGTCTGTGATTGTTAAATTGCAAACTTAATTAAGAAAGTTCAGAATAAGCATTGCATATCTTGAGTACATTCTTGAGCTTGTCATCAGTTGATTTCACAATCTTTGAAGTTCATTTCAACATCATTACTTAAGTGCATGTCATTCTTGATAATTACTTCTTACAATACATGAATAATGACTATATTCATGAAATAATTGAATAATAGTATGAATCAAGTAATGATGAGTGCAAGAATGAGATTGAATGAAGATGAAAGTTGAGAAAAACTGAAAGAGCAATAAACAAAACAATGATTATTATTCACTCTTTTTTACACTTTATTGTCTCAATCACGTAATTTAATTAAAAGATAAACAATGTTTATGCATCATCATTGCTGTCATTTACATCAACTACACATTACATATACTATTTATAATGTCATTCACACGCATTATAATTAAAGATAAATTATCATTCAATTGAAAGTTTCTCTTTTTCTTATTTTCTTACAGAGATTTGAAGATTTTTATCGAGAACTTCTAAAGTGAAATCATGAGTACGCGTTATCATTTATCAGAGTAATCAAAGACATTAATTATTGAAATTGAGAATAAACTCACTTAGAAAAGAAGATAATTATCATGATGAATTGACACATAGAAATTAAATCAAAGACTAAAGTCAGAGTCTTTTTCAGTATCATCTGAGTTAGCTCTGAGACTTTGTGACTTTGTTAAGACATTGTTTAAATCACGTCTTATCTTCGACTTAATATATCATGAGTTATGTCGTGTTCAACTTAATAATGCTTGACAAACTTTCTATAGTTGATCTGTTTTCTCAAGTTATCAAGAACTTCTTAATAATTAGCTTTATCATAATATATACTCATTCTATGTCTGCTTAGAATATCACATTGTCATATTACTTTTATAAATCTCATTTATTTCTTTAGTAGATCTGATCATCACATATAAATAATCAATAAAGTATAAATAACAATTATTGTTTTATTTATTATCTTTTCAGTTTTTTCAATTCTCATTTTCTTTTAACTTTATTTTTGCATTCATTACTTTTTTATATTATTATTAAATACAATAAATATAATTATTGTTTACATATTTGTAGAAAGTAAATATTAAATATGACATGAATATAAATAATGTTGATGATATCATAAAGTTGAAAGATGATGAAGAATGATGATAAGTTCAAGATTAAAAGTAAGATATACAATGCTTTATTTTGTGATTTCATCATCATGCTTATGATGAACAGTTGCAAGTCTATCATGAAGATATTAATCTTGAAATGTTCATGCATCAAGAAAATAATACAAAATGATGATGATATAATATTCATTACTTTAACTTTTGCTCATCATTTTAAATTCATTATATTAATTTATATTGTAACAAAATTATCAGATTTTCATGCTGAACTTCTTGTTATAATGAAAGAAGAAATAATCATCAATGCTTCATTAATAATCTTGTCTGATTCATGTATTTTATGCAATACAAGAATGATGATAAACTTTGTTTATTTCACTTCTTAATATTATTACTGATGCTTTTCAATCTTTGATCAAGATAAGTAATTATAATATCAATACATCATTAATTTAAACATGCATTATATGTATCAAGTGTGCATGTATTTCTTATAGTGAAGATATAACATTTCGCTGCAATGCAATCTTTCATGAAAAGACTATGTATCATTATTATAATCAATGTAAAAATGAAAATTGCAAGTATATTATAATAAGTACTTTCATGAATTACATAAGCTAAATACTTACTTTTTGAATGATAAATATTGAATGTTTGCATGTTAATGTTTAATTAATCATTTTATCTTGAGAAGATTTATCAAGATGCATAGACTGATTGTCAAGTCAAGTTTTGAGTTGACATTTTGAATTCAACTCAATTCAAAGTTAAGTTACTTACATTTTCAACTCAACTTGAGTTGAATTACACATATTTTCAACTCAACTTAACTTGACTCAACTGAGAATTGAGTCAACTTGATTCAACTCATCAAGAACTCAAGCTTAGCATCAAGAGAACTAAATATAGAAATTTTTCCGAGTTTTTGCTTTTGCATTATCTTTTTGCATTATCTTTTTGATAGAAAGTCATGAAGAGAAACATGATGAGAAACATAAAGAGAAACATGAAGAGAAATATGAAGAAGAACATGAAGATCATTTGATAGAAAATCATGACAAGAAACATAAAGAGAAACATGAAGAGAAACATGAAGAGAAACATGAAGAGAAACATGAAGAAAAACATGAAGAGAAACATGAAGAAAAACATGAAGATTGTTTAATAAAAAGTCATGATGAGAAAACATGAAGATCGTTTGACTTTGATAGAGAGTCATGACAAAAAACATGATAGAAAGTCATGAAGAAGAATCATTAGACTGATCGCGTCAAGTCGAGTATCTGAGTTCAAGTCGAGTACTCGATTCGAAAAGTGTCGAGTCAAGTTGAAATTTTTTTGAAAAAGTGTCGAGTTGAGTTGAGAAGTTGAATCTGAGCACTCGAGTTGAATTGAGAAGCTTGACTTGATAACTCGACTCGAAAACTTGACTTGAAAACTTGACTCGACTCAACAAGATATTAGATAAATGTAAATAGCTTGATTGAACAGTCTTCATGATCTTCTTCATGACTTTCTATCATGTTTTCTCGTCATGACTCTCTATCAAAGTCAAACGATCTTCATGTTTTTTCTTCATGTTTTTCTTCATGTTTCTCTTCATGTTTCTCTTCATGTTTCTCTTCATGACTTTCTTCATGTTTCTCTTTATGTTTCTCTTTATGTTTCTCTTTATGTTTCTCTCTATGTTTTTCTCTATGTTTCTCTCTATGTTTCTCGTCATGACTTTCTTCATGTTTCTCTTCATGTTTTTCGTCATGACTCTCTTCATGTTTCTTTTCATGTTTCTCTTCATGTTTCTCATCATGACTTTCTATCAAACACTCTTTATGTTTCTCTTCATGACTTTCTATTAAAAGATAATGCAAAAAGATAATGCAAAATTCAAAAATCGGAAAAATTTCTATATTTAGCTCTCTTGATGTCAAGCTTAAGTTCTTGACGAGTCGAGTTGAATTGACTCAATTCTCAGTTGAGTTGAGTTGCATCAAGTTGAAAATATGAACAATTCAACTTGAATTAAGTTGAAAATGTGAGCAACTCAACTCAATATTGATTTAAGTTCAAAATGTCAACTTGAAACTTAACTTAATGATCAGTCTAAAAATCATGTAAACTGTTTAATTAAGCTATTTACATCTATCTAATATCTTGTTGAGTTGAATCAAGTTTTCAAGTTGAGTTGTTGAATCAAGCTTCTCAACTCAATCTGAATTCTCAAATTCAACTTCTCAATTCAACTCAACACTTTTTCAAAAAAATTTCAACTTAACTTAATACTTTTTAAGTCGAGTACTTGACTTGAACTTGAATACTTAACTTGATGCAATTAGTTTAAAGATGCATTTAAAGATTAAGATAATTTCATTTAAATAACATTTATCATTAATTAAATGATATTAAACAAAGAATTAATAATAGTAACTTATGAGTTGACAACAAGATTCATCTGTATGTGATGTTGATTACGAATCTTTTGATTCTATTCTGTGTTTGAATAGAAGTCAAAAGAGTCAAGAGATCTCAATTCAACGCAGTTTGAATGATGTTAGAACGTTGCATGATCAGAAAAGTCATCATGCAGAGTTTTCATTCATGCGACAACATTTCTTCTAACAGTCACAATCAATCTACGAAGAAGATTAATGACATGTCGATGTCAGTAAGAGATGAAAAGATACTACTAGTGAAAAAGACAACTCAGATGAAGAGTCTGCAAGTTGTGACTACAAGTGATCGAAGAATTTGCAACTCGTTGACTGCGTCAATATCAAAACGTCTTCATCACATCAACAGTATCATCAAGTAATTGATGAAAAGATATCAGATAGAATAGTCATTTCAAGTATTGAAAGACGTGATTACAGTGCTCGAAGAAGTAGTGACTCGTCGATCACGCTGATATACTGAGAAGACTTGAGCTCATCTTCTTTACTTGACGTCAAGTCATTCATCTATTCACGTGAAAAATCAAGAGCTCAAGAGAACAATCAGAATGCATTCTCTTTCATTGATCAGAGTCAAACATCGAATGATTGCGATCGCACGTCTATACTAACAATTCATTCAACGTCTACGTGACATAAGTCAAATCAAAAGAAGAAAAGAATTACACAGTACAATCACACTTTATCTTCTCATCATGTGCATCTTTCTTTCATCACATATTTCTCTGCTCAATGAATGATAATCATTGAGTAAGAGAACACAGCTCTACATACGTTACAATCACAAGCATCATGAATGCAAAGAAAACATCTTTCGTCTTTGAATCGAGAATTAAATCGAAACATCGTTGTATAGAATATCATCAATGAAGAGCAGAGCAAAGATGATGTGTCATAATCAAACAGCACAGACATTCTCATCAAGAGTTTACTTGAGCATCACATGCTGAATAGAAGCTATAGATTCATTACTTGATAACACAGTGTCAATCTCATTGTTTCAACTGCATGAAGCAGTTGTATAAACAACAAGTGATTTTCTTTCTCAGAGAGTTTTGTTCACTCGATATAAATAGCATAAAGTTTCTCATGAGTTGAGTCTAAATTGATGTCACAAGAATGTATGAATTACAATTACAATTACAATATAAGATTCTTTTTCTTTTTCACTTCTGTAAAATCTTTTCTATGTTTCATTCTTATTCATCATTAATAAGCTTAAATGCAAAATACTTAAATATAAAATCATCATTTAATTTATAATCATACAACTTTAAGAGAAATACATGAAAGATAAAATGAATTTTATATATGATTGAAAGAAGTGCAACTGAACATGAAACTACAATGAGATTTGCATCTTCATCAAATAGAAGCAGATCACGTCATCAAGATGCTGATGCTTAGTTGACTTGAGATCTTCATCTGAAGAGCTACATTCGCAAAAGCAAGACAGATATACTCAGCGATGATAAGATCAAGAATGATGTTCAAAGCATTAATATGACATCAACGTAATAAAGAAGAGAAATTGTTGAGTATGAAATGAAGACTAGAAACTCTTCAGAATCAAGCGTTGTGTCATGTGATCAACGTCTTCAGAAAAGTGAACATCGAAATGCTGAAAGTCAAAACATATACATTTTCGCTACATGTTCATCTGAACAAGCTACAGAATCAAGTCACACTACGCAGTTAAATCAACGACAGAACACAGAAGACTTAATGAGCATGCAAGATCATACGTGCTCATCAGATAAAAACTAATAGACTCATTTCTCACTTTTCAATCTTCAAAAAAACGACGTTTCTGAACGTTTCAATTCGCGAAGAAGCAAAGATACAGTCTGAACGTGAACGACTCAATCTTTTAACAACAACTTAAACGAGTGAACGTGCAATTGCACAGTTTCACAAAAGTCAATGAAATCTTCGATGAAAAAACTACAAAAAACACATTGCAGACATTAATGCATCTTTCGCTCAAAGATCTCATCTATTCAAGAAGTCAGTAAAGATGCGTGATGATCTTCAGAAGGTTGAAAGCATTCTTGCAACTCACATCAGAATTGAACGCATAGAGCTGAATGTTTATCTGCACTCAAGAAACGTGTTGAGCGCGAATAGCTTTCGATGCAACTGCGAATGAAGTCATCAGACAGTCAAGCATATTCTGATGCACTGCTTGAATTCAACGCATCTTTGATCAAATATGTTACAAGACGTTGACTTCACGAACTATCGAGTCATCATCTCAATCACGAAGAATCTCAAGGCAACAGCGAGAATGATGATGAAAATGAAGCTGCTGAAGCAGTTTAGAATGACAAGAACACTCATTCTCTAACATGCAATCATCGCGAACAAATTTGATACATAGTCTCAGTTTTATTGTCTCAACTGCGTGTAACAGTCATATAGACAGCGAGCGATTTTCTACCTCAGAGAATTTTGTTCACTCAACACACATAGCATAGAGTCTTTCATGAGTCGATCTGATCGATGTCACAAGAGTGTATGAATTTATTATTATTATTATTATTATTATATGATTGAAAGAAATGTCTACAATTCATGCTCACTGTTTACTACATTCACAGAGAAATTTTTAATTATTTCTTGTTTGAATGAACTACTCAAGAATGACTGTGAACAACTGATTATAAAAGATTTCAATTTACATCATTCTCACTGAAGAAAGCGAAGATGCTTCACTCGTCATACAACGACTGATATTCTACTAAACATCATTACAAATGCAAGACTGAAATTATTGCTGAAATCAGACACTATTACTTGCAAAGCTCACAATCAATTTACGACGATTGATTTAGTCTTTAACAGCGAGAAAATACAGTTCATGACATGCAAGTGCAAGATATGAATCAATCTGCATCAAAGATTGAATCATCTTTCAATCATTACAGAGCTATGTTTACAAACAATCTCAGTGCAACTCTCAATTCAATAACTTTGAAAAAAAATGAATACAGAAGCATTAAGTGCTTATCTGCAAATACATCTATCTTTGAATCGCTCTTTAGATGACAAGACTATGATGAATGACAGAGTGTGTAAGATTATCAGAGTGTTACAAAAGATCATTGAGAAATTTATTTTCTTGACAAAGTCATTAAATTAAGCAAAAGACTTTTGAAATCAAAGCTGCTTCGAAGTAGTAATGAAATCAAGATGACTGCAAATCATATGAAAAATGCAAGATACATTAGAAGCATGAAATAAATGTTTGAAGCACAACGATCATAAAAACAAGATCATTTGACAAATGAAATGTGCACACTTCAGATCACAAATGCATGAGCTGAGCAAAACACTCAAATCGATATGACGCTTTGCAAAATGAGCTAGAATTGAAAGTCAATTATCTAAAAAGCTTTCTCAGTTCTCATCACTGAAGCAAAGCGATATTAATCATATGACAACGACATTCAAGAAAAAAATCGAGATACTGCAAGAAAAGTTCTTTTTCTCATCTTCTTAAGCGAATGTCAATGACATCACAAAATCATTCATATTTCTGACAGTCTCATTCAATTCACGCATCACGAAAGATGAAGTGAAGCAGACAATCAGATGAGTAAAAGCAAACAAAGCATCAGACGCTTCAGATATTTCAAACAAAGCGCTTCAAGCAAGTCTTGCAGAACTGATCTCAGTACTGATGAGTTTATTCAACGCATGCATGATACACAAGTATCATTCAAAGCAGTTCAAAAAGACTCAGACAATAGTATTATGCAAATCAAAGAAAAGCGACTATATCAATTCAAAGATGTATCAATTCATTACTTTACTTGATATCATGAGCAAAGCGCTGAAGTTGATCATGATAAAAAAACTGAGTGACATAGTCGAGACTCATCACATGCTATCAAATGCTTAAATGAGAGCAAGATGCAAGCAATTCATGATCTCAACGTTAAATTTACTGATAAATCAAGTTCACACAGTGTGAGACTGTGAAATCAAATATGTGATCTTCATGCTAAGCTTAAATGTCGTTGAAGCGTTTAATCAAGTCTTACATGTCAGACTTCTGCATACACTGAAAATGAAAAGAACATTAAGCTACATAATTGAATGAACATGCAGCTTTTTAAAGAATTGAAAGACATCGCTAATATTCAATGAATAAATGAGCGACATGCATAAGATAAATGCAGACATATTATAAAAGTTTCTTATTTCATTGATTCTCTTTCTATTTTTCAACGCAAGTTTAATTAAAAAATGCAAAGCATTGAGAATTAAAATTGAAGTGCTTGACTTTGTAAATGATATTAACATTCTAGTCTATGACAGATTCACTGAAGAAATTTGCAAAATATTGAGCAAAGCACATAACGTCTGCGCGAAATGAGTTTGCACTTATGACGCAACGTTCACATCAGAAAAGTACAAGCTCATGCATTTCACTAGAAAATTGAAGAGATTCAACATGATGACTAGCATATAAATAGAAAACTTAGTTATCAAATCAAAATCAGATGTACAGATTCTAAAGATGCAACTGAACATGAAACTGCAATGAGATGTGCATCTTTGACAAATAGAAGTGAATTACGTCACAAGAATGCTGACACTTAATTATTTTTGTCATGATTCTAGCCTTGTCAGACTCAGTCTTCTAGCCTTGTCAGATTTATTCTCGCTTTGTCATCTTGACTAGTTTCTATTGAGTCTAGCGTCGGCTGAGAAACACATATATGTAGTCAGCTTCTTTTCTGTAGCTATCTTTCTTTCTTAGCATTTATCTTCTAGTTAAATGACATCTCTATCTGACTCGCTCTAGACAGACTTCTAACATTAGATAAATGCTCATCAACTACTCTGCTATCGATGAATAGACGATATGAAACAATCTATTCAGTAAGGAAAATTTGCAAGAAATTCTTCAAATTTGCACCATCATTTTAGATTGCAAGAAATTCTTCGATTCTACACTCATTTTCACCATTCTATTCGCAAGAAATTCTTCAAATAAAGCACTCAATTATTACCTGAAATTCACAAGAAATTCTTTGAATTTTCACTCATCAAAAAACATCAATTCAAAACATCAACCTCTCATCTACTCTTACCTCAACAACTTCTATCTTCTCTCATCATGACATGCAACGTCGAGTCAGTTGAGTCTTGAACAACTCGCCTGCTTAGAAGCACTGTCAATAGAAGAGTTTCACTTCTACTCATTGATGTCTCAGTTGAAGCTGAGAAAGCTGTCATTGCATGAAACATAAACATCGAAGAACAACTGTTTCATTGAGTCAGCAATCAACTCAACGAAGTCATCAATATGCTGAACGAGCTTTGAAGTCAGCGAGACTTGACTCTACAACTCAATGAACACTGACTTCTTGTACAAGATGATCACAAAAAGAGAGCGAAACAACTAGAAGTCGCTTTTGATAAAAATGATGAGCTAGAGAAAAAGATCAATCAGCTACAAGACGAGCGATTGAACTTCAGAGCGAAACAACGTCAAGCTGATCGACCTATGCTTCGTCAAGATACTCAGCCAGCTGAGCAACGAGTCAATCAGAAAGAAGCTCGCTCTCAACAAGAATCTTCTACTCTATCTGATAACAAAAACGAAAATGATCATCACAAGTTCGTCAAGCTTTCAAATTCATTCATCTTCATCGAAACAGATGATTCTACCTGAAAGACATGAAACATCAAAATAGCTGACAAGCTCAATGTCAACGTGAATCATTACTTTACTGAAAAGATTCGTATTGTCTATGTGATTTTCAGACTAGAAGGCGATGCTGATCAGCAAATTTATGCAAAGCGTTATGTTGATGCTTTCTCATTCTACCAGTCACTATCAGAGCTACTGAAACATCTGAAAGAAATTTACGAAGATCAGAACCTGATTCGAAAGTGTCGTTGCAAATACGTTGCTCTGAAGCAGCTCAACAAGTCTTTCAGCTCTTTCTATTCAGAATTCACTAGAATATTCAGCTTTCTGAACTACGACGATATCATTCTGATAAACGACATTCAGAATAAAATCAACAATCATCTTCAGAACGCGTTGTCAGTTTGCCTCATAGAGTTTAGCTCGCTTGATAAGCTCAAGATCTTTCTTCAAGATGTGAATAACAAACAACGAGTCAATTACCAGCTACGTGACGAGCAATGAACAGTCAAATCAATAGCAGCTTTGAAAAAACGTTTTGTTTCTTCGTCGACATCAGCTTCAGCCTCGACTACTAGCTATGTTTGACTCGCTATTTTTTCCACCCTCGAATCTGAACGATCAAGAATGTCAATCATCTGCTTCAACTGCAAAGTATTGAATCATCTTTCAAAGAACTGCTCTCAGCTGAAGACTAGTACTTCAACATCTCGTGCATTCATTTCTTGCCTCAATGAGATCATCATGTCGAAAGAAGAGAAGAAATTATTTACAGAGAAATCGAAGAATGAGGCAAAAAACTAGTGACTTTCATCAAAGATGCAATGAAAGATGTGTTAATTTCTTCAACAACAAGCAGCTCAGATGATTTCTTTGCTTCGAAATCTTTGACTACTGAATGTGTACTATCTAGCAATGAAATTAGTTACTCATTAAAGTCATTGATTGACATTGAAGCAGCTGACTATTCGTTCATTGATGAATTAATCGCGCAGAATGTTTGTGATCATTTGTAAATCAAGTCTCTGACTTTGATCAAAGCGAAGTCAATTCGAGAATTCGACGATCATTATGCTAAGAAAATCATTATTCATGCCATCTATTTGAATCTGACTGTTCAAGATCATACGGTTGACACAGCTTCTATGTTGATCACTCGATTAGATCAACATCAAATGATTCTCGAAAAAACATAAATGAACAAAATCGGTCTAGTAATTGATATGCGAATCGATTTTCTTCGGTTTTCGAATTTCACCCCTAGTCAGAAATCGATTGTTCTACTCTCAAGCAACAAGACAATCACGAAGCAGAAGAGTTTGACTTCTATTCAAATACTAAAGAAATCTACTTCTTCTGTTGTCACTCGACTCAGCGAGAAGTCAGCTTCATTCAGTAAAATCGTGATATCATCTAATTCAGTCAACTTCGCTTCGCCTTTCAATTCAATGAACATAGCAATGATAGAGACTGCAGCATATAGATCACTAGTCAAACGGTCGAATGTGACTACTTTCGCGATCATCATTACGAAAATCGATCAACTTCTAAAAACAGCTAGAAATAAATCAGAAGACGTAAATCTACAAGAGCTTTCACATGAAGAGATCTTAAAAGAAGTCAAAGCTAAGCTTTATTCGAAATATCATGACTATCTAGACGTGTTTGATCGAGCGATGACTGATCAACTACCTTCTCATCATCTCTATGATCATAAAATTGAGTTGATCGACGAGAAAACATCTTCTCGAAGTCGTCTCTATCATATGTCTGACTACAAGCTTCAAAAGATGAAGAATTACCTGATTGAGCATCTGAATAAAGACTTTATATCTTCTAGCTCAGCTTCATACGCTTCGCTCATACTATTCGTCGAAAAGAAAGACAATAGCTTGCGTTTCTGTATAGACTACAGAAAGCTCAATGCTTTGACCAAACGAGACCGCTATTTCTTACCGCTAATAGACGAAACTCTCGCTTGTATTCAAGATAGCAAGTATCTGACTCGATTGAACATCATTGTCGTCTTCAACAAACTGCGTATGCATTCAAGCAGCGAAGATTTGACTATCTTTATCATCTCTTTTGATTTCTACAAATATCACGTGATGTCTTTTGAATTAATCAACGACTCGACTTTCTATCAACACTATATGAACAACGTGCTATTTGACTATCTTCATCAGTTTTGTCAGATTTACCTAGATGACATTATCATCTACAGCAAAACACTGAAGAAACATAAGCAACATGTACGATTAGTTCTACATAGACTACGAAAGACTGACCTTCAGGTAAATATAAACAAATGCGAGTTTCATGTTCAGAAAATCTTCTTTCTGAGACTATTGCTATTCATTGAAGAACTAAAGATGAATCTCAGAAAAGTATAAGCAGTAGTTGAATGATCTACTTCTACAAACCTCACTCAGATGCAGTTCTTCGTCAATTTCTGCAATTTCTATCGACGTTTTATAAAGAACTTTTCAAAGATTGTTCATTTTCTGGTTCAACTAACTCAAAAAGAGATGATATTTGAATGAAATCAAGCTTGTCAAACGATCTTTGATCATATGAAGAAACGAATGACTGAAGCTTCTATTCTTCGTCATTTTGATCAGAATAGAGAGACTATTCTTGAAACAGACTCATTTGACTACGTCAACGATGACATACTTTCTCAGTATGACGACGAAGAAACATTGCATTCGATGATTTACTACAGCAAGAACCTGAGTCTTGCTAAGTGCAATTACGAGATCTATGACAAGAAACTACTAGCAATCATTCGTGTCTTCAAGCATTGACGACTCGAGCTGAAATTGACTAAGTTACTTATCAAGATGTTCACTGATCATCAAGCTTTAACGTCATTAATGAAAGATAAAGAGCTAAGTAGACGTCAAATGCGCTGAGTACAAAAGCTTGTTGACTTCAACTTCAAAATCATGTATCGCTCAGGCAAACAAAACATCAAAGTCGATGCATTGACTCGTCGAGTCGATTCAGTTTCTAGAAGTCTCGAGAATGAACGATGTCGCTATCAGCGAACTACAATTCTCACATTGAATCGAATGAAAATTGCTGATCTAGAAGAGAAAGAGAATGATGAATCAATTTATTGATTGATTCTAGAAGCTAACAGAATCAACGAGAATTGTATTCTACTTCGTGAAGTCATATTAAAAGATGAAGCTCAATACGAAGATACTAAATTAAGAAATTGTCGAGTTCAGAATGAAATACTATATCGAGATAATCTTCTATGAGTTTTCTTCAATGAGCATCTTCAAATGAAGCTAATTCGGGAAGTTCACGATCAATCTTCTATTGATCATTCCGAAATTCTCAGAACGATGAAAATCATAAAAAGATACTACTATTGATCTTCAATGCGAAAGACAATAGATCAATATATTCAAAATTGCTACATTTGTCAGCGATCAAAGACTTCTTGAAATAAATTCAATGAACTACTACATTCTCTACTCATACTTGAACAGCAATGAAAGAATATAGTCATGAATTTCGTCATCAACTTATCTTCTTCAAAAGGCAAAAACGTCATACTAACAGTGATATGTAGACTGACAAAGAAACGACATTATATTTCTTGCTTCACTGATGACGAGAAAATCACAGCAGAAAAAACAGCTGAGCTAATGCTTCAGTGAATATATTGAATATATGATTTACTCGATTTCATTGTTTCGAATCGAGACTCTCAATTTACCTTCATTCTATGAAAGTTGCTTTGCAAAAGGCTAGACATTAACCTTCGACTCTTTACAGCTTATCACTCTCAGATTGATGATCAAAGTGAACGAGTCAATCAGAACGTCGAAAGATATCTTCGATTCTTCTGTTTGTACATGCAGAATGACTGAACTAAGCTACTACTCATGATTGAGTTCATTGACAATAATGCTCTGTTCTCAGTCATCTTCTCGACTTCTTTCTTTCTAAACAAAGACTTTCATTCTTGTATGAGCTTTGAACTCAATGTCATCAAATATGAAAGTTCTCATGAACGCTTGCAGACGGCTAAAGTCGAGAATATATCTGAACATATGAACAAAACACTGAAGTTTGCTCGCGAGTCGCTAGTCAAAACACGAGAACAAATGATGAAACAAGTCAATAAGCATAGAAAAGAAGTTGATTATGAGATTGAATCAAAGATGTTTTTGAATGAAAGAAACATCGTTACAGCGAGATCTTTCAAGAAGCTAGATGACAAAATGCTCGATTCTTTCACCAATCTAGATTTCATCGACTCTTCATATAAACTGAAATTATCAGAGTCTATGCATGTTCATGATGTATTTCATTCTGATCTGCTTCGCTCTGTCGTCGACGACTTCTTGCCTGGTCAAAAGAACGAACCCTCAGGTTCAATAGTGGTAAACGACGAAGACGAGTGAAAAATCGATGATATATTGAATTTTCGTCGATATCAAAGACGACTTCAGTATAGAGTCAAATGAAATGACTATGATAATGATCTCAATTGATACAACGCTGATGATGATGAATTTATGAACATTCAGAAGATGATTGATGATTTTCATATTTGATACTTGAACAAATCGCGCTAATTGACAATTCAATCAATCACGATTTAACAGATCTGAGTCTGTGAAATCATGATTGAGCAATCAATCGAGTCGAGCAGAAAATACATTCATGCAAACATGAATCGTCAAAGAGAGAGAGTAATGTCACGATTCTAGCCTTGTCAGACTCAGTCTTCTAGCCTTGTCAGATTTATTCTCGCTTCGTCACCTTGACTAGTTTCTATTGAGTCTAGCGTCGACTGAGAAACACATATATGTAGTCAGCTTCTTTTCTGTAGCTATCTTTCTTTCTTAGCATTTATCTTCTAGTTAAATGACACTTCTATCTGACTCACTCTAGACAGATCTCTAACAATTTTAAAGTCTTTACATAAGAAGTTATCTTCACAAAAGTGAAACAAGTATACTTAGCAGTAGTGAGATTAGAAATTGCATTTGAAGCATCAATCTGACATCAGCGTGACAAGAAAAATAAACTGTTGAGCAAAAAATGCAAACTAGAAACACTTCAGAATCAGACTCTGCATCACGTAGTAGAAATGTTCAAAAGAGTAGGCATCGAAACTTTAAAGATAGAAACATACATAAGCTCATTACATGTTCATTTGAACATGTTACAGAACAAGATCACGCTACACAGTTAAGTCAATGATTGAATGCAAAAGATCAGACAAGCATGCAAACTAATACACGTTCGTTTGACGAAAGTTAATTACATCATTTCTTGCTTACTCATCATCAAGAAAGTAATGATTCTGAACATTTTAATTCAAGAAGATACAAGAATACAGATGAGATGCAGATGATTATTTCTCTCTGCAACAGCTTTGATAAGTGATAGCATTGTAATAGCGCAGTATCATAAGAATCAATGAGATCAAAGATGAAAAAACTACAGAAAATGCATTGCAAATGTTAATGTCATCTCAACACAAAGATTGCATCTATTCAACAAGATGATGAAGATGCATGATGATTTTTAAAAAGCAGAAAGTACTTTTGCAACTTATATCAGAATTGAACGCATAGATTTGAACATTTATTTGCACTTTAGAAACATTTCAGACATAAATAGCTTGCGATGCAACTGTGAATGAAGTCATCAGACGACGAAGCATGTACTCATGCATTGCTTGAACTGATTGCATCTGCAATTAAAAATGCTACAAGATGCTGACTTCTTAAACTATTGAATAATCATCATCATCACAAAGAGTCTCAGAACAGTAGTAAAGATGATGATGAAAACGAAGCTCTTGAAGCAATTTAAAGTGATTAAAACACTCATTCTTTAATATGCAATCAATGCAAACAAATTTGATACATAGTCTCAAAACTTACTGTTTTGACTGCATGAAGTAATTATATAGACTGTGAGTGATTTTCTATCTCAGAGAGTTTTGTTCACTCAATATAAATAGCATAAAGTTTCTCATGAGTTGATTTAATTGATGTCACAAAAGTGTATGAATTTATTATTATTATTATTATATGATTGAAAGATTAAAATAATACATTTGCTTATTTATAAATTCTTGTATATAAAAGATTTTATCAGCTTATTAAATAACTTCTTACTCAACTTCTTCTGCTTCAGATTTTTTGCTGATAGCATGATTAAATCATTAATAATAATAATAATAATAATAAATTCATACACTCTTGTGACATCGATTAAATCAATTCATGAGAAACTCTATGCTATTTGTATCAAGTGAACAAAACTTTCTGAGGTAGAAAATCACTCGCAGTTTACATGACTGCTTCACGCAGTTGAAACAGTGAGTTTTGAGACTATGTATCAAATTTGTTCACATTGATTGCACATTAGAGAACGAGTGTTCTAGTCACTTTAAATTGCTTCAAGAGCTTCGTTTTCATCATCATCTTTGCCACTGCTTTGAGACTCTTCGTGATGACGATGATTATTCAATAGTTCAAGAAGTCAGCATCTTGTAGCATTTTTAATCGCAGGTGCAATCAGTTTGAGCAGTGCATGAGTACATGCTTCATCATCTGATGACTTTATTTGCAGTTGCATCGCGAGCTATTCATGTCTGAAACGTTTCTAAAGTGCAGATAAGTGTTCAGATTTATGCGTTTGATTTTGATGTGCATTGCAAGAATGCTTTCTGCTTTCTGAAGATCATCATGCATATTTATCATCTTATTGCTCAGATGCAATCTTTGTGCTGAGATTGTGTTGACATCTGCAACGCGTTCTCTGTACTTTTTCCATCGTTGATTTCATTGATCTTTGTGATACTGCGTTATTGCGATGCTATCGTTTGTTGAAATCATTGTGAAGAAGAGAGTATGTCATCTGCATCTCAACTGTATCTTCGCATCTTTTTGAATGAAGACATTCAGAAGTACTATTTTCTTGATGACGAGTGAGCGAGAAATGACGCGATTAACTTTCGTCAAACGAGCGCATATTAGTTTGCATGCTTATCTGATCTCTTGCGTTCGATCATTGACTTGACTGTGTAGCGTGATCTTGTTCTGTAGCATGTTCAAATGAACATGTAACGAACTCATGTATGTTTCTGTCTCTAGAGTTTCGATGTTTACTCTTTTGAACACTTCTGCTATGTGACACAAAGTCTGATTCTGAAGTGTTTCTAGTCTGTGTTCTTTGCTCAACAGTTCATCTTTCTTGTCACGCTGATGTCAGACTGATGCTTCGAATGTGATTTCTGATCTCACTACTGCTGAGTATACTTGTCTCGCTTTTGTGAAAATAGCTTCTCATGTGAAGACTTCAAGATGACTAAGTGTCAGCATTCTTGTGACGTGATTCATCTCTATTTGTTGAAGATGCGCGTCTCATTGCAGTTTCATGTTCAGTTGCATCTCTAGAACTCATATGTCTGATTTTGATTTGATAACTAAGCTTTCTATTTGTATGCTAGTCATCATGTCGAATCTCTTCAATTTTCTAGTGAAATGCGTGAGCTTGTACTTTTCTGATGCGAACGTTGCGTCATGAGTGCAAGCTCATTTCGCGCAGACGTCGTGTGCTTTGCTCAGTGTTCTGCAGATTTCTTCAGTGAATCTGTCATAAACTAGAATGTTAATATCATTTACGAAGTCAAGCACTTCGATTTTAATTCTCAGTGCTTCGCATTTTTCAATTAAACTTGCGTTGAAGAATAAAAAGAGAATCGATGAAATGAAAGATTTCTGTGATATGTCTGCGTTTATCTTGCGCATGTTGCTCGTTTGTTCATTGAATATTAGCAACGTCTTTCGATTCTTTAGAAAGCTGCGTGTTCATTCGATTATGTAACTTGACGTTCTTTTCATTTTCAGCGTGTGCAGAAGTCTGACGTGTGAGACTTAATTGAACGCTTCGACGACGTCTAAGCTTAGCATGAAGATCACATATTTGATTTCACAGCTTCACACTGTGTGAACTTGATCTACTAGTAGATTTAACGTCGAGATCACGAATCGCTTGCGCCTCACTCTCATTTGAGCATTTGATAGCATGCAATGAATCTCAACTATGTTACTCAGTCTTTTGATCATGATCGACTTCAGTGCTTTGCTCATGATATTGAGCAAAGCAATGAGTCGATACATCTTTGAATCAATATAGTCGCTTTTCTTTGATTTGCATAGTACTATTGTCTGAGTCTTTTTGAACTGCTTCAAATGATACTTGTGTGTTACACATGCGTTGAATAAACTCGTCAGTACTGAAATCAGTTCTGCAAGACTTGCTTGAAGCACTCTGTTTAAAATATCTGAAGCGTTTGATGCTTTGTCTGCTTTTACTCATCTGATTGTTTGCTTTACTTCATCTTCTGTGATGCGTGAATTGAATGAAACTGTCAGAGATATGAATGATTCTGCGATGTCGCTGACATTCGCTTGAGAAGATGAGAGAAAGAACTTTTCTCGTAGTATCTCAATTTTTTCCTCGAACATCGTTGTCATATGATCGATGTCACTTCACTTCAGTGACGAAAACTGAGAAAGCTTTTTAGATAGCTGACTTTCGATTCTAGCTCATTTTGCAAAGCATCATATTGATTTGAGTGCTTTGCTCAGCTCATGCATTTGTGTTCTGAAGTGTGCGCATTTTGTTTGTTGAATGATCTTGTTTTTATGATCATTGTGCTTCAGATATTCATTTCACGCTTCTAATGTGTCTTGCGTTTTTCATATGATTCGCAGTCATCTTGATTTCATTACTACTTCGAAGCAGCTTTGATTTCAAAAGTCTCTTGCTCAATTTGATGACTTTGTCAAGAGAGTAAATTTCTCGATGATCTTCTGTAGCACTCTGATAATCTTGCACACTCTGTCATTCATCATAGTCTTGTCATCTAGAGAGCGTTTCAAAGGTAGATGTATTTGCAGATAAGCACTCAATGCTTCTGTATTCATTTTCTTTCAAAGTCATCAAGTCGAGAATTGCACTGAGATTGTTTGTAAACATAGCTCTGTGATGATCGAAAGATGATTCAATCTCTGATGCAGATCAATTCATATCTCGCACTTGCGTGTCATGAACTGTATTTTCTCGCTGCTAAAGACTAGATCAATCGTCGTAAATTGATTGTGAGCTTCGCGAGTAATAATGTCTGATTTCAGTAATAATTTCAGCCTTGCGTTTGTAATGACGTTTAGTAGAGTATCAGTCATCGTATGACGAGTGAAGCATCTTCGTTTCTCTTAGTGAGAATGATGTAGATTGAAATCTTCTACAATCAGTTGTTTGCAGTCATTCTTGAGTAGTTCGTTCAAACGAGAAATGATTAAAGGTTTCTTTGTGAATGTAGTAGACAGTGAGCATGAGTTGTAGACGTTTAGAAGTCTTAGCATCTGCGTTTCATCATCTGTGTTGCGAGTTAATATTCTGATTGAGCAAATGTCTGACTCAGCTGTTTCTACTATTCATTGATCGAGTCTTAAACATTTGTTAACATATATGCATGTTCTTGATTGAGATGACGAGTTTTTCACTAGGTGAAAGAAGTTGTGTGCTGAGCTAAATGACTGCAAGTCGTTGTTGTTGCGACCTTGCTTCTGTATAGCTACTATGTCGAATTCGCGAACTTCTTTGTCAATTAGAAACGATTCTTGAATTCTTAATGATTTTCTGATGTTGTACTGTAGAATTCGTAAAAAAGACTGTTTTGTCATAGAGTTATTCGTAGCTGTTGTTGACTTTGCAATGAGAAGACTCTTTGTATGCTTTCAATCATTGACAATCTTTCTTGCTTTCTGATTGAACGTTTCTGAATCTGCTCAGATGTCGTCTCGTCTGAGTCACTACTTACGCAAGAGAAAAGATCGACTCATCTCTTCTTGATCTCTACTATCTGTCAAGCTGATTCATCAGCAATTCAACTGCGTGTTTTCAGCATGACTGTTGCTGAGCTCGAGAAGTTCGTTGAATCGAAAGAATTCGTTGAATCTGAAGAGTTTGTTGAATTTAAAGAGTTCAGAGACAGCAAGAAGAGTGTGTGATTGTATTTAGACATCTCAGAGTATCTGAACGATCTATTTCTATAGATTTTGAACGCTTGTTTTATCTGCTGTCATCACTTGAAACAGATGCGTCTTCAGAGTTCGTGATTTTCGTTGCAGTTGACGCAACGTCTTCTATTCAAAGACATCACACACTTCTCTATGTGATGCTTGCCTGCGCATTTTTCGCAGCGCTGATTCTTTCTGCAGATCTTAATCATGTGATCAAATTCGTGACAATTAAATCATTAATATTAAAGAACTTAAACTTATGTTTTTAATTATAATACTTTATCTGAACATTAACTGCATTTTATTATTATTGCATTAACATGTCTTGCACATCTTGCAGCATTTCAATGCATTCTTTTGCTGCTAATACTTCTTCTTTCATAACATTGTTCTTAATATATATAATTTTTTTTTTTGATTCTTACTCGATTCAACACTCATTATGAGTCTATGCAAGATTCTATATATTGTAGCGAACGCTGCGTTAGCGTAGCGCTCTTTTCATATCTACTATCGCTTTTTTCTGCGCTTTATACTGTAACTGTTTTCAATGCAAGAACTTTATGAGCTTGTTTCTTCTTTACTTTCTCTCTCTTTCATTTAACTCTTTAATGATGTCACAGTCTGAAATTGATTCAGTATGCTTGTTGAGAGTATTATTTGAATGATCATTGTCATCATGCTTATGATTTCTAGAAGCTTTCTCAAGTTCGTGATGTTCTTTTCACATTGCATCATCTTTTGTTCTATCTTTCATTTAGAACATGTTAATAGAATGTGCTTGATCAATATTTGATCTTTGTCACATTCATATGTTGTTGTAGCAACATCAAGTATTCATCTCTCATGTAGAAATTGATTGAAGTCAATTTTTCTCATGCGTAGCTGCGTCAGTAACATGCTGTAAGATTTCGCACAACTCTTGTGCAGTCACAGATGTCAATGTATCATCTTTGATGTCAAATATTGAAAATGAGTTGTGTTGAATTTCTCTTTTCAGACTATTCTTCATGTTTATCTGATCTGTTTCTGTATGAGCATCAGTCTTGTTATCACTTCAATGCATTGATACTCAGTCAGCAATAGAGACAAATTGTGTGCATCGTCAGTTATCTTGTTCATTGCTTCATTTTCAAGTACTTCTGCATGTCTCGTCATTCAATATAGCTTCAGCATGACTTCTTAAGATTGAATGCTCTCATGTGTAATCTGAACTTGTTGCAGACGTGTCTGATCTTTTGTTGATATCATAGCTTTCACTGTTTTCAGAGAAGTCTGACTATCACTGTATACTTTGTATATCTTTTCATAATACTCTTGATTTGCTGTTGCTACGTCTGTGAGATGTTTTGTCTTCGCGACTAATTCTTTCAGCTCATCATGATGAGTGATAACTAAAGTCAATTCTCTCAGTCTCTTATTTAGCTTTCAGTTCATTCTCATTGTGATCGTTGTAACATTGTCTTTGCTGTTGCTATCATTCAAGTAAACTCTTTGCTTTAATGTGAACATGTTGAGATTGTATTATCTTATTAACATTTTCTTGTTTGCAACTATAACTATCTTTGATGACTTTAATCAGAGAGTCGCTGTGTAAAAATGACTTTGATTCATCTTCATTTATTCAAGTATTTCTTTCATTCACTTTTGCTTCAGCTGTAAAGATATCTTGTGCAGCTTTGATTTTCAATCTCTTTTGAGTGTCAAGTTGTTGCAAATTCAACGCATTATCATCTCAATAACTTCGTCTGATTTTCAAGAGTTCATGTTTGTTATTGATCTTTGTATCAGCTTTCATAAGTGAATATCTATCAATGTCATGTTTGTTTTCATCTGTAGAGTCTCTGTTGATATTGCACGATAGACATCAATGATCTGTCATAATGCTCTTTCTTGCACTGATTTCAGCTTGACGTTCAAACTCTTTTAATGATCTTTTACTCTTTGTGATGTATATCATATGATGACTTCATGACTAAGCAGAGAACGCGTCATCGCGAAGTATATTTACTTACTCGTCATTATTGATGAATCTCAAGTAAACTCAATGATTGTCTGCATGATCTTTTGTTTAATCACTAGTTTTGCTTTGACATGATGCATGTGAATTATTCATCTCAGCTTGAAGTTCAGTTGAACTCTCAAGATTCTGATATTTGATTTTAAGTCAATCTGATGTTTCATCAGCTTTACATCAACTTTCATATTGAATCATTTAAAGATTTTCATAAAGTGAATCAGCTTATGCTTTGTCATCAAGAATTTGATGTCATGCGTTTTTGATCACTGTTCGCATTTATTATAAATCTTGCTAAGAACTTTGCAGTTGCATTTCATAAACTCTTTGTATGTCAAGATATTGATGTTGTTCACGAAGTCTGTAAAGTTAGTTCTCAGCTTAATGTCATCACATGCTTCTAACAAGTTCACATTGTAGAACAGATATAATATTGATGATAGCAAAGAGTTTTGTAATATGTTAATGTTCATGCTGCGTTTCATCGTCGTGTAGTCATCAATTGTGATCATGATGCGTTGATCTTTCAGAAAGTTCTTCACAAATTCAAGAAGCAGTCTAGAAACTTTTCTCTTCTTCATGTTGTGTAAAAGTTTGCTGTGCATCACATTGTCAAATGCATTCTTCTCATTCAGACTCAGCAGTGAGACTACTCTTCTTCTTGTGTCACTTCACACAGTATGTATCTTTTCTATAATTAGTTGCAAAGTCATATCTGTTGATCTGTGCTTGCAAACTTTCATCTGAATGTTCAATATTGAGTTGCAAGCTTCTACAACATTTCGCAGATGTTCAAATATGATGAACTTCAGTATTTTGCTCAGTGTGTTGAATAACGCAATTGATTTATATATTTTTGCATTGAAGTAATTTTTCTTGTCTGACTTTCACATCACTATTATGATTGTGCTCTTAAACTGAGTTGATTGTATTCTCTTCTGTAGACATTTTTCAAAGAAAGAATGTATTTGTTCTGATGCATCATCAACAAGTTTGCACATTATTCTATTTATGTATTTCATATGTTTCAACGTCTTGTCAGATGTTGCTTTGTAGATGATTCTTTTAATTTTACGATGCATTAGCAAAGCATCATCTTCAATCGAGAACAAGTACTTGAAGTCTATTGTGTTCAGCATGAAAATTTCTGAAGATGATGAAAAGTGAATCTGAAACATTATCTTCACTTTATTCTGCGCTGTTGTGACGATGTCAAAGCATTCTGACTTGATCAGAGAAAAAATTGTCGTTTGAGTCAATGTGTTTGTGACTGCATTTCTTGCTCATTTTGCAGTTTTAAACAGTTCTCTCAAGAATTGTTCAACGTTCTGCATGATCTTTTGATACTTACTGCATTTTCATTTTCTGATGATTTTGCTCTTCTTGTCACATGCTTGAATGTACTCTGTTCAGTCATCGATGATTCAACAGCTTCTTCTCATTCATTGCACACTCTTAATGATCTTTGTACACTTCTTCATTCATTCTGCTTTGATCATTTCATGTGATCTCGCTCAGAAAGTGAAAATCTTGATGATCTTCTTCAGTGCATCTAGCAGTTGCTTGATGTACTCATCTATGCATCAATGCTTCATATCATGATTCAACAGTGATTTTGACATTTATTCTTTCAGAATATTGATGAACTTCTCTTTATTCATTGTCTTTTAATTGCAACGTGATTTTCGCGCTGACTCTTTGCAGACTCTGAGATTTATAATTGTCTGTATTGACAGATGATCTGAGAAGTTTTTCATTTCTTCATTGATTTCACATCATATTAATCAATTCATAATGTCATTTGTCATGAAGATCAGATCTATTGTTGTTTGAGATTCTTGATAATTTCTCGTAATTGTGCTTTGAAATAATGCTAGCGATGCATCGATGTTTGTGATCATTTTAATTAACTTATTCAACAATAAATGTTGTCTTGAGTAGAATGATTCTTCTTATGTGAAGTGATGCAGATTGAAGTCTTCTACAAGAATGCTTTCTTTCGACATGTGTAACATCTTTTTGATGTCTGAAAGATTTTCTTTTTCATAAATGATTTCATGATTTCTGAATGATGAATTGTATGCTTCATGAATGTGTATAGCTTTCTGAATCATCTGTGCATTGTCTGTTAATGTTTATAGTGTAATTGTGTTTACATCTTTGAAGTATTATGTTGAGTATCAGATGTTGCTGTCGATTTTCTTGTTTATGTAGAAACAGATTCTATCTTCATTATTCTTCAGCATGAAGTCAACAGTTGCTGAGCAATATGCTTTGAAAATGTCATCAAATCATCAAAGTTCTTGAAGAATCAAAATGTCATAGTTCTTTATCTTTTTCTCATGTAGTAGCATTATCATCATCTTGTTTCTGAACTTGTGAACGTTGTACTGTAGTATTCAAAGCTTCTTTTGCTGAGATATTAAAGTTTACATTTCAGACTGTTTAATGTTCTCTTGAGTATCTGTGAAGCACTTACTTCACTTGTAAGATTCTCAACAAAAGATGACATTGACAACAATGTGATTGACATTAACTTCAATTCATTTGATCTTAACTTCTTGATCAAGTGATTCAGTATAGTGTTTTCTGATGTGACGACTGCGCTGAGCAAATGACTTTCATTCGTTGATTGTTTCTGCTTTCTCTTTAAGTTGTTGTTCATCATCGATTTCAGACTGATAAATGTTTCTGTGAATGTCTTTGACATCACTGTCTTTAGTTCTTTCTGCTCTCGTACAACATGATATAAAGATCTGTGCTTTGTGACTCTCTTTATTCTTTCTTTTTCAGCTTGTCGTTTATGACATTGAAAATCAAAGACTCTGTGTATGTCTCAACATGCTTCACATTTTCACATGTTTTGAATCTGTTTATAAAAACAGTGCTTTAAGCGATGATTCAGCATGCAGTAAACACATCTCTGCTTGTTTTTGCATTCATACATCTTGTGATTGTATTCTTGATACTTTAGACACTGATGCACTCTGCAATTCAAGTCGTAAAACTGTGTGATCTTTATGTTGATCTCATGACATATTCTCTCATTGATCAGCTTGTTCATCATCTCAGCGCTGACTATGCATATCATCAGCAAGACATATTTCTTCTGCTCACTCTTCTTTGTGAGTTACTTAATCTTCTCGATCATCATTTCTGAATGTATGTTTTTATTGATCTTGATGAGCATTCTTGCTTCTTTCTTCTCTATGTTCTTAGACATTTCTTCGACTTTAATTTCATGTATCACTACTTCAAAACTGATTTCATGCAAACATGTGTTCAATGATATCTCTTTGATTCAAAAATCGTTTTTCTTCAATGTTTTTTTGCTGCTTTTCGTCTTAACTTGAAATATCAGCAGTCTTGATTATCTCTTCATCGTCTTTATGTTTTTGCGCGTCAACAACGTCTTGTCGACGTCAATCTTTCTTGCTCATTTCACTATGTTCTTTGTTGTTGTTGTCATAATTCTCTTTACTTCTTCTTCTTTGATGAAGATTTTTACTTCAAATTTCTCACAATGATTTTGCACTGATGATGATATGCTGATGTTGAACACAAGATGACTCTCAAATGATGTCGTTGACTTCATGCTCGCTCTCTTCGCTCAGCTGTTGACGTGTTCTTTCTTCTTCATAAACTCTTTTTCAAGTTTGCTCATTATCTTTTTCAATCTCTTCAGCTGATTTTTCATGCACTGATTGACAGTCAACGCAGCGACATGTTGACGCGTCAGCTTTTCTATCATCTTTGTCAAACTTTTCATCTCTTTTCAGAGCATCAGCTTGTTGTTTTTATGTTCATTGAGCTCATAAAGTACTTGCAACTTGTGTAATTTCTTCTGTATATCTTTCGCCTTGACTGAATTCTTCTGCAAGATAGTAATAATTGCTTCTCGTTCACTCGTTGACATCACATCAACAATGCTTCTCATCTGCTTTTGATGATCAGAATAAAGTGTAAGCATCATGTCAATGATGTGCTTTGTCTCTAGATAGTTTAAGTAATTCATTTTCGTGAATTTTTTTTCAATATATATTTTAAAGATTGATTTATAATCATACATGATTTAAAAGAAACTACAACTCAATGAAGAATGCTTTATTTAATGATACATAAACTCAATTACAAGTAAAAGCATAACTCAGTTATTTTGCTTTTCTGAACAATATATTTACAAATAATGTTTCAACATTTAATTCTAATGTTTTGTTTAATCATTTGTAGATTAATTGCATCAAGTTGAGTATTTAAGTTCAAGTTGAGTTGAAATTTTTTTAAAAAAGTATTAAGTCAAATTGAGAAGTTGAATCTGAAAACTCAGATTGAGTTAAGAAGCTTGATTCAACAACTCGACTTAAAAACTTGACTTGATTCAACAAGATAAATTTTTTTTTTTAATTCTTACTTAATTTAACACTCATTATGAATCTATGCAAGATTTTATATATTGTAACAAGCGCTGCGTTAGCGCAGCGTTCTTTTCGCATCAAAAATTACTTCTTTCTGCATTTTATATTATAACTGTTCTCAATGTGAAAACTTTATGAGTTTATTTCTTTTCTATTTTTTCTCTCTTTCATCTGATTCTTTGATGATGTCACAGCTTGAAATTGATTCAGTATGCTCGTTGAAAGTATCATTTGAATGATCATCATCATTGCGCTCATGATTTCTAAAAGCTTTCTCAAGTTCATGATGTTCTCTTCTCATTGCATTGCTTTTCATTCTACTTTTCATCTGAGACATGTTAATAGAATGTGCTTGATTGACATTCAATCTTTATCACACTTGCACGTCATCATAACAACATTGAGTACTCATCTTTCATGTAAAAATTGATTGAAGTCAATTTTTCTTGTGCGTAGCTGCATCAATAGTGCACTGTGAGACTTTGCATGATTTCTGTGTAAATGCAAATGCTAATGAATCATCTTTGATGTCAAATATTAAAAATGAGCTGCATTAAATTTCTTTCTTCAAACTACTCTTCATGTCTGTCTGATTTGTTTCTGTATGAGCATCAGTCATGTTATCATCTCAGTGCATTGATGCTCAATCAGCAATAGAGACAATTCATATGCATCATCAATCATCTTGTTTGCTGCTTCATTTTTAAGCACTTCTGTGTATTCTGTCATTCAATGTAACTTCAGCATGACTTCTTAAGATTGAATGTTCTTATATGCAGTTTAAACTTGTTGCAGACGTGTTTGATTTTTTATTGATGTCATGACTTTCATTGTTTTCAAAAAGATTTGATTGTCACTGTATATTTTGTATATCTTTTCATGACATTCTTGATTCACTGTTGCTACGTCTGCAAGATGTTTCGCTCTTGCAACTAATTCTTTCAGCTCATCATGATGAGTGATGACTAAAGTCGATCTTCTCAGTCTTTTATTTAGCTCTCAGTTCATTCTCATCATGATCACTATAACATTGTCTTTGCTGTCATTATTATTTAAGTAAACTCTTTGCTTTGATGCAAATGTGTCAAGATTGTGTTATTTTATTGACATTTTCTTGTTTGCAACTATAATTATCTTCAATGACTTTGATCAGAAAGTCGCTGTGTAGAAATGACTTCAATTCATCTTCATCTACTTTAAACTGATTGTCAAGTCGAGTTTCGAGTTGACATTTTGAATTCAAATCAATATCAAGTCGAATTGCTTACATTTTCAACTTGATTCAAGTCGAGTTGCTCATATTTTCAACTTGACGCGACTCGACTCGACTGAAAATTGAGTCAACTCAACTTGACTCGTCAAGAACTTGAGCTTGACGTCAAGAGAGTTAAATATAGAAATTTTTCCGGTTTTTTGCTTTTGCATTACCTTTTTGCATTATCTTTTTGATAGAGAGTCATGACGAGAAACATGAAGACTATATGATAGAAAGTCATGAAGAGAAGTCATAGTAAAGAGTCATGATAGAAAGTCATGACGGAAAAACATAAAGATTATTTGATGAAGAGTCATGAAGAGAAACATGAAGAGAGTCATGACGAGAAACATGAAGAAAGTCATGATGAGAAACATGAAGAGAAACATGAAGAGAAATATGAAGAGAAACATGAAGAGAAACATGAAGAGAAACATGAAGAAAAACATGAAGAAGAACATGAAGAAAAACATGAAGAAAAAACATGAAGATCGTTTGACTTTGATAGAAAGTCATGAAGAGAATCATGAAGACTGTTCGATTAAGCTATTTACATCTATCTAATATCTTGTCGAGTCGAGTCGAGTTTTCAAATCGAGTTGTTAAATCAAGCTTCTCAATTTGATTCGATCTCTCAAATTCAACTTCTCAACTCAATTCAACACTTTTTCAAAAAAATTTCAACTCGACTCAACACTTTTCAAGTCGAGTACTCGACTTAAACTCAAGTACTCGACTTGACGCGATCAGTTTAATCTGCTTGAGTGTTTCTTTCATTCACTTTCGCTTCAACTGTAAAGATGTCTTGCACAGCTTTGATTTTCAATCTCTTTTGAATGTCAAGTTGTTGCAAATTCAACGCACTGTCATCTCAATAACTTCGTCTGATTTTCAAGAGTTCATGTTTATTATCAATCTTTGTATCAGCTTTTATAAGTAAATATTTATTAATGTCATGTTTATTTTCATTTGTAAAGTCTCTGTTAATGTTGCATAATAAATGTCAATGATCTGTCACAATGCTCTTTCTTGCACTGATTTCAGCTTGATGTTCAGACTCTTTCAATGATCTTTCACTTTCTGTAATGTATATCATATGATGACTTCGTGACTAAGCAGAGAACGTGTCATCGTGAAGTATATTTGCTTATTCATCGTCATTGATGAGTCTCAAGTAAACTCAATGATTTTCTGCATGATCTTTTGTCTAATCATTAGTTTTGCTTCAATATAATGCATGTGAATCACTCATTTCAGCTTGAAATTCAGTTGAACTTTCAAGATTCTAATATTTGATTTCAAGTCAATCTGATGTTTTGTCAGCTTTACATCAACTTTCATATTGAATCATTTAAAAGTTTTCATAAAGTGAATCAACTTATGCTTTGTGATTAAGAATTTGATGTCATGCGTTTTTGATCACTGTTCACATCTATCATAAATCTCATTAAGAACTCTGCAGTTGCATTTTGTAAACTCTTTATATATCAAGATATTGATGTCATTCATGAAGTTTATGAAGTTAATTCTCAGCTTGATATCATCACATGCTTTTAACAAGTTTGCATTGTAAAACAAATATAATATCAATGATAGCAAAAAGTCTTGTGATATGTTGATGTTTACACTGCATTTCATCATTGTGTAATCATCAATTGTGATCATAATGCGTCAATTTCTCAGAAAGTTCTTCACAAACTCAAGAAGCAGTCTAGAAACTTTTCTCTTCTTCATGTCATGTAAAAGTTTGCTGTGCATCATATTGTTAAATGCACTCTCTTTATTCAGACTCAGTAATGAAACTACTTTTCTTCTCATGTCACTTTACACAGTATGTATCTTTTCTGTAATTAGTTGCAAAATCATATCTGTTGATTTGTGCTTACAAACTTTCATCTGAATGTTTGATATTGAGTTGCAAGCTTTTATGACATTTCACAGATGTTCAAATATGATGAACTTCAGTATTTTGCTCAGTATGTTAAGTAACGCAATTGATTTATATATTTTTGCATTGAAGTAATTTTTCTTATCTGACTTTTACATCACTATTGTGACTGCGCTCTTAAACTGAGTTGACTGTATTCTCTTCTATAAACATCTTTCAAAGAAAGAGCATATTTGTTTTGATGCATTATCAACGAGTCTGCGCATTATTCTATTTGTATATTTCATGTGTTTCAACATCTTATCAAATGTCACTTTGTAGATAACTCTTTTAATCTTACAATGTATCAGCGAAATATCATCTTCAATCAAGAATAAGTACTTGAAGTCTATTGTATTCTGCATGAAAATCTTTGAAGATGATGAAAAGTAAATTTGAAACATTATTTTCACTTTATTCTGTGCTGTTATGATAATGTCAGAGTATTCTGACTTCGTCAGTGAGAAAATTGTCGCTTAAGTGAGTGTGTTTGCAATTGCATTTCTTGCTCATTTCATGATTTAAAACAGTTCTCTTGAGAATTGCTTGACATTCTGCATGATCTTTTAATATTCACTGCGCTTTTGTTTTCTGATAATCTTGCTCTTTTTATTGCATGCTTGAATGTACTTTACTCAATCATTGATGATTTAACAGCTTCTTCTCATTTATTGCATGCTTTTGACAATCTTTGTACACTTTTTCGTTCACTCTGCTTTGATCATTTCATATGATCTCGCTCAGAAAGTGAAAATCTTGATGATTTTTCTCAATGCATTCAGCAGTTGCTTCATGTATTCATTTATGCGCTGACGTTTCATCTTTTAATTCAACAATGATTCTGACATTTGTTCTTTCAAAGTATTGATGAATTTCTCTTTATTCATTGTTTTTCAGTTGCAACGCAATCTTTGCGCTGACTTTTTGCAAACTTTAAGATTTATTACTGTCTGTATTAATAAATGATTTAAGAAGTTTTTCATTTCTTCATTGATTTTGCATTGTATCAATCTGTTTGTGATGCTCTTTGTTGTGAAGATTAAATTTATTATCATTTGAGATTCTGAATAATTTCTCGTAATTATGTCTTAAGATAATGCTAGCGATGTATCAATGTTTGTGATCATTTCAATTAACTCATTCAACAATAAATGTTGTTTTAAGTAAAATGATTCTTCTCATGTGAAGTGATGCAGATTGAAGTTTTCTACAAGAATGCTTTCTTTCAACATGTGCAGCATCTTTTCAATATTTGAAAGATTTTCGTTTTCATAAATGATTTCATGATTTCTGAGTGATAAATTGTATGCTTCATGAATGTGTATAGCTTTCTGAATCATCTGTTAATGTTTATAACATAATTGTATTTATGTCTTTGAAATATCATGTTGAATGTCAGATATTGCTGTTGATTCTTTTATTTATGTAGAAACAGATTTTATCTTCATTATTCTTCAGTGTGAAGTTGACAGTTGCTGAGCAGTATGCTCTGAAAATGTTATCAAATCATCAAAGTTCTTAAAGAATCAGAATGTCATAGTTCTTTATTTTTTTCTCATGTAGTAACATTATCATTATCTTGTTTCTGAACTTGTGAATGTTGTACTGTAGTATTCAAAGCTTCTTTTGCTGAAACATTAAAGTTCACATTTCAGATTGTTTAATGTTTTCTTGAGTGTTTGCAAAGTGCTTGCTTCACTTGTAAGATTCTCAACAAAAGATGACATTAATAATGATGTGATTGATGTTGATTTTAATTCATTTAATCTTGACTTCTTGATCAAGTGATTTAGTATAGTGTTTTCTGATGTAATGACTGCGCTGAGCAGATAACTTTTATTCATTGAGCATCTCTGCTTTCTTTTCAAGTCATTGTTCATCAACAATTTCAGACTGATAAATGTTTTTATGAATGTTTTTGACATCACTGCTTTGAATTCTTTCTGCTCTTGTATGACATGATATAGAAATCTGTGCTTTGTGATTCTCTTTATTCTTTCTTTTTCAGCTTGTCATTTATGACATTGAGAGTCAAAGACTTTGTATATGTCTTGACATACTTTACATTTTCATATGTTTCAAGTTTGTTTGTAAAAACAGTGCTTTAAGCGATGATTCAGCATGCAATAAATGCATTTCTGCTTGTTTTTGCACTCATACATTTTGTGATCATATTCTTGATACTTTAGACATTGATGCACTTTGCAGCTTAAGTTGTAAAACTGTGTGATTTTTATGTTGATTTCATGACACACTTTCTCATTGATCAGCTTATTCATCATCTCAACGCTGATTACATGTATCATCAGCAAAATGTATCTCTTTTGCTCATTCTTCTTTGTGAGTCATTTAATCTTCTCAATCATTATTTCTGAATATATGTTTTTGTTGATCTTGATGAGCATTCTCATCTCTTTCTTCTTTATATTCTTAAACATTTCTTTGATTTTAATTTCATGTATCATTACTTCAAAACTGATCTCATGCAGACATGCATTTGATGATATCTTTTTGATTCAAAAATCATTTTTCTTCAATGTTCTTTTGCTGCTTTTCATCTTGATTCAAAATATCAACAATCTTAATCATTTCTTCATCATCTTTATATTCTTGCATGTCAACAATGTCTTGTTAACATCAATCTCTTTTGCTCATCTTACTATGTTCTTTGTTGTTATCATCATGATTCTCTTTACTTCTTCTTCTTCTTTGATGAAGATCTTTACTTCAAATTTCTCACAATGATTTTGCACTGATAATGATATGTCAATGTTAAATGCAAGATGACTTTCAAATGATGTTGTTGACTTCACACTTATTCTTTTCGCTCAGCTGTCAACGTGTTCTTTCTTCTTCATGAACTTTTTTTCAAGTCTGCTCATTATCTTTTTCAGTCTCTTCAGCTGATTCTTCATGCGCTGATTGACAGTTGATGCAGCAACACGTTGACGCGTCAGCTTTTTTATTATCTTTGTCAAACTTTTCATCTTCTTTCAGAGCATCAGCTTGTTGTTTCTACATTCATTAAGCTCATAAAGTATTTGCAACTTGTATAATTCTCTTTGTATATCTTTTGTCTTGACTGAATTCTTCTGCAAGATAATGATAATTGCTTCTCATTCACTCGTCAACATCATGTTAATGATGTTTCTCATTTGCTTTTGACAATCAGAATGAAGCGCAAGCATCATGTCAATGATGTGCTCTGTTTTTAAATAGTTTAAGTAATTCATTTTCGTGATTTTTCATCTTTGATCAATAACTTTTAACAAAATATTAAATAAATGTAAATAGCTTAATTGAACAGTTTACATGATTTTTCTTCATGACTTTCTATCATGTTTTCTCGTCATGACTTTCTATTAAAGTCAAATGATCTTCATGTTTTCTTGTCATGATCTTCTATTAAACAATCTTTATGTTCTTTTTTATGTTTCTCATTATGACTTTCTATCAAATAATCTTCATGTTTCTCTTTATGTTTCTCTTTATGTTTCTTGTCATGATTTTTTATCAAACAATCTTCAATTCTTCATAATGAAAACAATGTCTGTAGGGAAAATACATTCTGATTAAAGAACTTTTCAAAGATTACTTAAGATCAATCTCTTTTGACAATAAAATATCATTGACATGATGCTTGTGTTTCATTCTGATTGTCAAGAGCAAATAATGAGCATCATTGATGTGATGTCAGCAAGTGAGCGAGAAGTGAGTATTGTTATCTTGCAGAAGAATTCAATTAAGACGAAGAATATACATGAGAAATTGAACAAGCTGCAAGTACTTTATGAGTTCAATGAACGTAGAAACAACGAGCTAATGCTCTGAAGAAAGATGAAAAGATTAACAAAGATGATAAAAAAGCTGACACGTTAATGTGTTGCTGCATTAACTGTTAATCGATGCATAAAGAATCAGCTGAATAGATTGAAAAAAATAACAAGCAGACTTGAAAAGAAGTTCGCAAAGAAGAAAAAATGTGTTGACAACTGAGCGAAGAGAGTGAATGAGAAGTCAATGACATCATTTGAAAATTATCTTGTCTTCAGCGCTGACGTTGTGTCATCAGTGCAAAATCATTGCAAGAAATTCAAGACTAAAATCTTCATTAAAAAGAAAGAGAAGATCAAGAGAATCATAATGACAACAACAAAGAACATAGTGTTGAGATTGTGCCTAGATCATTCAATCAAAGAGACTCAAGACTGATATGTATGTATTGCTCTTTAAAGATAGCTATAACAAGACATTAAGAATACAGAAGAGAAAGAGTGCGAGCTCTTCTATAAATAATGGCTTGAGACTGCGCTAGGCTTGATACAAATGTGATGTAATATGTCAGACGTGTTTGCCTAAAAGAATGATGAAAGAGATGAATGAAGAAAGTGCTGAACAACGAGAAGAAGTGCTGAGAATGACTCGAAGAATTCAATAAAGATGCGCTAGATTTAAACTAGGCATAGCATCATGACTTGCTTTAATCAAATTGATTAAAGTTAAATCTGAACTCTGATTGATTCAGGCATGTTCATAACATTATCTCTTTCTTTGAACATTCATGTTTGCATGAATAGAAAAGAAATAAAAGCAAAAAAAAAAATTCATCGTGTTTTCAATTTAGTGCGACTTATTCGAGTATAGCTTGTGAAATTCGTTCAGAACTTTCTTCGAGTCATCGAATTTCTCTTTATCGACATAGTATCATTCGTCGTCACGATCTACCTCGATTCATTTGACCTTGTATTGTAGTCTTTCTCTATATCGCCTGAAGTTCAATATATCATCTACTTCTCAGTGCTTTTCATTCTCTTCAATGATCAATGATCTAAAGAACTCAGAATGTTGTTTCGATAGAAGATCGTTTGATGAAGATCGTAGATACTTCGAGCTGAACACTGAATGTATATGCTTCATGCTTCTAGATAGCTGAAGACGATAGAAGGTTTCAACTTTGACTGTGATTGAATAGAGATTGAGCTGCTTGTCTTTTAAATTCTTGCATGATCTAGTGATTTTGATGTTTTCAAAGGCTAATCAAACTTGATCATCTACTTCATAGATGACGTCTCATCTATGCTTGTTCATCTGAGCTTCAGTGATCTGCTTGATCTTTTTCAATTGTTGATGATCGAAGGTAAGAAGCTCGCTCATTCAAATGATAATGTCATCGATCTTTCTAGCTTCAATACGTTGACGAGTCGTTTTGTAATCAGTTGTATCTGAATCGAAACTCATTCGAGGGTGAAAGTCTTTATTGAAGTAGAAAGAGATCATCAAGATAGTCGAGAACGTATTGAAATTGTCACTGAATTTCATCATTGAAAGTCATTTAGCTCAGTCATTCTGCATGTAATTGCAGTAGGTTCGAAGTTTGCGTTCAACATCTTGATTAGCTCGTTTCAACTGATCGTCGATCTCTGAATGATAGACTGTTGATAGATTGACTTTGATCTTCAGTCGTTTGCAAAGACTTTGTCACATGATTGATATGAACTGAGAGTCTCTATTTGAAACGATAGAACTGAGTAGATCATGAAGTCGATAGACGTTTCATAGCATGATTCATACTGTTTCTTCGATTGAGATGTCATCGTCTTCTCAATGACAGGAAACATAGTGACGTTCTTTGAAGAAACGACATATGATCATGCAAATGACGTTATAGTTTTTCGATAAAAGTAACTCAGTGATGAAGTTCATAACTATATCTTGTCAACGCTGCTGAAAGATCAATAGAGGCTGAAGCAAATCATTTGTATCATCTTGAGATGCTTTGCTTCGCTGACAGGCATGACAGTTTCGAATGTATTGTCGAATAGTTGCTCAATGACCTGACTAATAGTAGAAGCGTTGAACTAGATCAATCATTCGTCTAATGTCAGAGTGCAAGATTAATGGTTGATCGTGAATCTTTCGAAGCAATTTCATATGCATTTGTTTCAACACTCATAGTAGACTCTTTTTGAATAGAACGTTGTCAATGATTTGACAGTTCTTTAGCTTCATGTCATGAAGCTTCAGTTCATCTTTGTTCATAGCTTGTCGATACTCATTGCATAGTTCATTCTTCTGATTGACTAGACGTACGCGTTGATAGAAATTAGTCTCGTATTCAGGTTCGATTTCGAACTTGATCGATAAAACGTCTATTCAATTCGAAGTCAGTATAGTCTGAAAACGATCATCTATGTCTTTAGCTGATTCAGAACTATCGATCATCGACATTCTAGTTAAAGCATTGACTTTGATGTTTGTTTTGCCTGATCGAAAGATAATCTGAAAGTTAAACTTTGATAGAATATTCAGATAGTTCGCTTGTCATCGAGTCAGCTGTTTGTTTTTCATAAAGATCTTCAAAGTCTGATGATCAGTAAACATCTGAATAAATAGCTCAGTGTCTTCTAGTTTGAGTCATCAATGTTCAAAGCATCAAATGATAGTTAGCAATTTCTTGTCATAGATGTGATAATTGCATTCAACTGAAACCATGCTCTTGCTATAGAAGACTATCGAGTGAAGCACACTCTCGTCATCGTACTGAGATAGTATGTCGTCTTTTACATAGTTGAATGCATCGATTTTCAAAATAGCTTGACGTTTGACATCGAAATGACGTAGAACTGAA
>JAABUL010000664.1_pt1 | contig 72666 bp, 82 predicted proteins | sample 5559151 | NCBI WGS metagenome assembly JAABUL01 (sample SAMN10711876, study PRJNA513368) | rock metagenome | isolation source: Antarctica rocks | place: Antarctica: Victoria Land, Pudding Butte sud | reverse complement strand
ATGCGCATGTGGGATGGCAGTTGTGCGAGGGAGGGGTTGCAACTCGTAAAAGGAAAAAAAGTAGATAATTGAATGTATTCCGACCGTGACGCACTGCGGACGGGGGCTGTGAAGAGAAAGTCGACGAGTTTGATTGTGTGATGGGTGGATGAATCAATTCCACTTGACCCCCACATTCGCGTTGCGAGAGGGAGAAACAGTACAAAGTACAAGCAGAAGAAGAGCGAAGGACTTGCGAGCAGAAGGAGAATTCCATCCATAGGATTAATTGGGGGTTGAGGCGCACCACCACCGGCTTCGATTTTAGATGGCAGAAAAGAAATTGAACAGGCTCGTTGTGATTGGCGCACATTGATTGGTTGTGGACGGAATGACTGGGATATAAAGGCAACTTAGACAAGTGCGTTTGGGGTCGACACTACTCTAGTAGTAGTAGCACGGATGTAGTGCCTCATAGGTAGTCTGTGACTTTGCCGAAGCTATCGTGAACTTCAACGTCTTTGCTTCGTATACCAAAGTACTTTTACTTCATAACCAATAGTGATTGATCGACTGTGATGCTCTAGAGACATGAGTTGCTCTTCAAACGCTGATCCGCTGCCCGCATGACCAGGTTCTGCGACGTTATCATCATCAAGGGGGAAGCTGCCAATCAGTTTCACATTGGATATTTCCGCCCACCGGAAACGTCAGGCTGGTCAGCAGCATGCCAGCATGTTCCCCCGTTTCCACCTTGCGGCATAACGGCGTCGACGGATAGGCACGCATCTCTGCACCTTATGTAACTGCACTTCAACCTGAGCCTAGGGAACTGTTCGGCATGCTGTTGCAAATACCAACACCAAGGACCCGAATGCTTTATAATCCTCTTCAAATCCGAGTACGAACGAGTCCAGCCAAGGTCATGTTGCCGCATCATAAGGAGACGCAGGATCGATCAACAACCTAGATACTCAACACAGTCAGCTTCGCAGCCCATATGATCACGGCAGAGGGACTATGTTCGTGTAGGGTAGTAGAGAGTAGATGCGAACACTAAATCTGGAGTGCGGTCCGACCAATCGTTCCCACATCTTTTGTGTGTGGTTACACAATCACCATTTTGAATGTTTCATGTCGTCGTCAAGCGAGGAGAGCAGACCAGTACCCAAAGTGCCAGAATATACAAAATCAAGCTTTCGATCATCGCAGAGCAGTGGCAGACTCAAGCACGAGTCTAATGTGTTGATCTCTTCAGCGGTTAATAGACTTGATACTTGGAATAGCTTTCCTCAAGGAACCATTCTCGATGGTTCCTTCCTTCTCAGTATGGCTGCCATGGCATGCGACTATTCCTTGATTCTCACCTCTACAACATTCTACATGACTCAACAATAGCGTTTCCATTGCGGTTCTAAGCAGCTCTGTCCCATTTTATACCTACAAGAACACAGTTTCTATCAGCGGTATCAGATACTTTTTCTCTTTTAGTATGTCAACTTCTGCCGCTCCTCGTCTCTCAACAGGCGAAAGAGGTCAGCTAGCAAGTAGGAATCTGCTGTGACTGATGCAACCTGCAGGAGGCTTGAGTTATGCCTAAGGATGTTGCAGCTTTACTATCCGGTCTTTTACATCTTCCTGCTGACAATGATCCAAGTATACGTAAGTCGGTCACTACAAAACCAAACCATTTTCTGTCATCACTGATCTACTTTCCTCGTGTACTATGTTTAACCACGCTTGCGCAGTTCCCCCTACCGAAACGGAAGGCTATATTCCTCGTGCCAGAATTCCTCTCCCTCCAGCTGAAGGCTACGTATCTCGGAGAGTGACCCCCAATAGCGGTAAGAAACGCAGAGTAACACCAAATCTCTCCCGTGCAACGCCCACCTCAAGTCACGGCGTGAAGATGGCTATGATTTTTCGCGATGCAGCCACGACACTGCAGGATGTGAAGACACCTACGCGCCGTACCTCGTCCAATACCACGAGATTGCGTTTGCCGGCTACCCAAACTCGGAGCACCCCGTTTGGAAGCGTTCGCCGGGATCGCAAAGGTGATCCTTCAGGACCAAAAAGCCCTTGCACCAACAGTTTCTGTTCTAGCCCATATTCTGGGAAAGTACCGAAAACACCAGAAGCTCTGTGCAGGTCTGCCGTTGCATTTCATCGTTCCAGCAAGGACACTCGGTTAGGCACCCACAGTACTGATACTGACGGGAAATCGGGTCAAGCATTCACACCACCGAAAATTTCTCATGGCCCGGCCTCCCCTACCCCTCTTTCTTTCAAGGAAGATTACTTCGGTCCTCAAGACGTAGATGCCAACGGCAAAGAACCAATTAGCAGCAGCTTCTCAACACCCTGGGGACACCATCCAAGCCATCCGTATGGCAGCTCGCCTCACAGTGTGACTTATCCCACTTTGAAATTACACGATGAGCATTACACGTTTTTAAGACCTCTGAGCCCGACCCTAGACAACCTAGACTGCCACTCCAGCCATGGGGTTCCTTTAGTGATTCCCATCGCAAGCTTAGAGCAAGACCATGCCCATGGATTCGAGATTGACAGTTGGCTAAACGAAGTACTCGAAGCATCTCCAGATGAGGCACCGGAACAGCGCAAATCACCGCCACCTCTTCCACCGAGAACCGCCACCCGTTCATTAAACGAACCTAACTCACCATTCAAATACCCCAATCTCCGTTCCGTCTCCCGCACATCCAGCAACAAAGAGAACCTCCAACCCCAACACCCGTCCCCCTCACGCATACCTTCCCCCTCGTGCTCCCCTCTCAACGTACCCTCCCCCAGCCAACCTCCTCGAATTACCACCCCCGCTCCAACTCGCCGCTTGGTGCACCCACTCACACCATCAAACCTACTTACGCAACCGCCTAAACGCCGGAAGCAGGTCACTAATACCCCACCGCTGCATCCCAGAATCCAAGGAGAGGAGTTTGACATCTACGATGAGGTTTGCGAAGAGATGAAGGTTCTGACTCCGGGTGTTAAGAGGTATAGGAGAGGAAAGGCACCGAAAAGGGAGAGGTGCAGTAGTTATTGGGATGAGGATATTCTGCTGCGCGCGGATGTTGGAGAAGAGGCGGAGGAAAGGGAAGGGGAAAAGGTGTTGTGTGAGTCAGTGGCCAGTAGGGAGTTGATCAGAGAGAAAGGGTTTGTGGAGGGTGTGGGAAGGGTGATGTTCGAGTTTCGGGCATGAGATTGAGGTTGGTGTGACGGGAGAGGGAATGGGGAGAGGCTAGGGGAGAGGATAAGAAGGGAATGAGGGGGTGGGAGAGGGGGTATTCTTAGTTGACGCGTTTTAGAAAACAGAGTTGAGACTGTTGAACTTATTCAACTCGTTTTTACCATCTCCAGACAGATCAAGCCACGCTTTGATTCCTTCTATTTGCTAGAATAAAAAATGTTGAAAAAGTGAGTTCAGGCACAGATATACCTTACTTCAACCAGGGCGTTCTACAAATATTAGGAAAACAACACTCGATCTTCCTAGATATTCAGGTTCTAGATCTCCATATCCCAAACTCCAAATCGACAAACAAACACTCGTGCTTTCCTGACATAGTATGAGTTAGACAACGAAACCGGTGCGATGAGGAAAGAGGATTCTGTTCAGAGGCATAACGATCATGCCTTTTTCCACTTGGACTGTTCATTTTTCTGTCGGGTAATACAACTACAGTACCTTGTCGGTTGGTGTATATTGACCTTTCAATCGATACCGCCTGGTGGATGGGTGTTTGTTGTTGGGTTAAAGCTGTGGGGTATGCTTGGAGGAGGATGGGGATGTGGGTGGAGTGGGATGGGGATGGGGATGGGGATGGGGATGGGGATGGGGATGGGGATGGGGATGGTGTAGGATGAGGCTTTGTAGGGTGCGGATTGTGGGTGTGAGGGTGTGAGGGTGTGAGGGTGTGAGGGTGTGAGGGTGTGAGGGTGTGAGGGTGTGAGGGTGTGAGGGTGTGAGAGTGTAGGTATGGGGCGTGAAGTGGTTGTTACCTTGTGGGGAGAGATTTGTAAGCTGGGGGTTGAGGGGTTAGGGCATCCGGGGTGGGGAAACCTGTGGTGGAGATGGGAATGGGAATATAGATAGCTAGGTTTGCTTTCGCGTCGACATAATTTGAAAATAGAAAAAGAAACTCCAATCAGCAAACTTGGATACACTCAAAGCTACATCTCAAATAAACGATCTATCCTGCGTAAGAAGAAGTTCGTTACTTTTCGCTGGTTTCGAATCTTCGGCCAACTTCGACGGATATGGGGAATTTGAGACGAAGCGTAGGATATTTCCGTAAAATGCAGAGACTGCTTTTGTGGGATATGGGGAATTCGAGACGAAGCGTAGGTCATTTGCGTAAAATGCAGAGACTGCTTTTGTGTTGATACAATGCCAGTGCGGAAAGTTGAATAGAGGTATAGTGTACAAGTCGGTGGAATGAACCTCCAAAGGGCGAATGGAAAGCGACAATCGAAGGTACGGGTTGCAGAAGGGGATGGAGGAAAGTGTGAAAATGGATGGTGTGGTTTGGTTGGGAGATGGAGGGTGGGGTTGGTTGGGAGTTGAGGTTGAGGTTTGAGGCTGGGTATGAGGGAATGGCACGGGGACATGAGTAAAAAACAATAAGCTTGAGAGATGCCAAAGATGATGGAGCGCTAGGAAGAAGAGAGAGAATGTTGTCGTATTTATAAAGTTTGCTTCGTCTTCCTCCTTGTTGAGAGATATACGTTCGTGGGGAACTAGTATGATTGGCAGGAAATTATTTGACTTGAGTAAAAGAAAGAGCTCTTGATGGATTTACTCCATTACTATACAGCAGATGGTCATGAAATTGCGAGAGAAGGAAGGGCGGTTGGATATCGAGGGCTGCGGGTATGGGTGTTGAAATATTGCTGGACGAGGGTGATGGGTGTTGAAGACTGAGCTTTTGAGATGGGAGGGAGTTCCCTTCTCATGATTGAGGAAGGATGATGCGGCCCTCTTGGAGAGAGGAGGGGGCATTCTTCCGGGGTTCCCTTCCTTTGGAGGCATCAAAATGTCTATCATTGTTTTTTGACAGTCCGCACGCCACCATCTGCTGAATTGCTTTCGCATTGTCAATTGGTTGATATATCCCAGTTTCTGACACATACTCATTGGATACGCTCTTGGCGCTCTGTTTGGGCTTAAGTTGGGTCACCGACGTTGAAAGATCTGAGGTCAATTGGAGGTCTTTTACATTTATCGGCATTTCATGTTGCTTTTCGGTTTTTTTCACCAGCATACCGTTATGTATATGCACCTGAACAGTAACGGTTCCAAAACTTCGGTAAGACCTTTAATCTCGGGGTATCACTGAGCAGGCGCCGTCCGTGCAGTCTTAATGTCAGACTCTCCTAACAGAAATAATAAATCCGCCAAACTATCTCCATTTAACCTTTGCGGCGCCCTCTTCTGCACCTTCGGTTTAGCCTTGAATGCCACACCGAGACCCGCCTGTGCCAACATCAGGAGATCGTTGGAGCCGTCTCCAACGGCGAGCGTTTCAGATAATGGGATGGAATGCTCCGCAGCAAGGGAGAGTAGGATGTGTCGTTTTCGCTCTGGGGTGATGATGGGATGGTCTGGGGAGGGTTTGCCGGAGATGTGGGGGTAGGGGTGGGCAGATGTTGGGGGAGAGACGGGAATCTGCAAGTACAAGTTTAGTATCAGAGACAACAACCAAGCAACTCTGGTACGACGTACATGATTCGCATAGGCATAATCAAGCCCTAATTGCTCCTTCAACCATTCGGCCATCGGCACGAAACCTCCACTAACAACAGCCAATATGACTCCCCGCTCACGAAGTACCCCACATAGCTTCCGCGCCCCTCGGGCGATGTGGATTGATTTCTTCTTCAGATCATCCCATACATCGGCTCTGACGCCTTTTAAAAGAGCAAGACGCTCACGGAGAGACTGTTCGAAATCTATCTCGCCATTCATGGCACGGGCGGTAATGAGAGAAACTTTATCGGTGATGTCAATTGAGCGTGCGAGTTCGTCAATGACCTCTTCTTCGATCAGTGTCGAGTCCATATCGAAAACTGCGAGTTTGATAGGGCGGAAAGGCTTGGGAGGGCATGATGGAACGAGATCGAATACAAGTTCCAAGGCATTTGCTGTTTCGAAGCCGGAGATAAAGGGGTCGTGGCGTAATTGAGAAGGACTGGGAAAGGAAGGCGAAGCAGTGTAGGCCTGCTGGAAGACACTACGAGAGAGCGCTAGGGAGGAAATGAGGGATAAAGGTTCGGGGGCCACGAGGTTTGTCAACAGATTAGTGAAATGGTTCTCGAACTTGGCGGCATCGAGTCTTTGTCCACCCAAGCCAGTAGGATCGGAGACGAGAATGTCCCTTGGAGGCCTGTCCTTGGCAAAGAAGGTTACAATGAGCTTGGATTCCCCGGACTTGCTGTCGTAGTCAACCTGAGGAATCGTCACTGGCTGGTTTCCTTCCTCGGCTGAGACACCGTTGGCAAAATTCGAAGAAGCCATTGCCTTCTGCGAGATGTCGAAAGAAAAGGAGGATTCAAACGACACCCACGGGCCCTAAAAGCGGGCTCACATCATATTCCCCCATCTTCCTTGCTGCCCAGTTTATACGAGTAGGATCCCTTGCATGGTGGCAGTTCAATATGTTTTTGAAACATGCTCTCTCCGTGCTTGAAATGTCGATATCAGCCAACTGAGATTAAGGCTCGGCTCGCAGATTAGGGTAGAGCTGGTCGTTATCACCACGTGATCTTGAATACAACCCGAATGCCAATCGGCAGAAGTTTCTCTCTTCCTAGGGATCAACGTTCACCATGCTCAAGGAAAGCTTTATAGTAGCAACCTCAGCCCCTGCGAAACCTAGTCATACGAACAAAGACCTCGGCATACATCTCCATGAGTTCCAACCACTACCCGCCCTAATATCCAGCCTCAAGAAAAGTTCCGCGCAATCCAATTGCTTAGCAGTCAGCGCATCGCACATATTCGCCGCTCAGGCTGAAAAAGCGGTCATTCATGTCTATAGCAGAGACAATGGCAACCAAGAAGCCGTTGTACCTTTCCCCGAGCGAATCCACAGCATTGCGCTTGGGGGGGACATCGATGGCGCTGGGGTGCTTGTGCTCGGAACGGAGGGTGGAAGAGTGATACTGTGGGAGGTTGGTCTTGTCGAGAAGGCCAGCTTTAAATCCAGGCGCTGACCATTACAAGTAGCTAGGGACTGGCCGCCAGATATCGACTCCGCAATCCCATCTCCAGCCTACGTCGTGTCTCGTAGTAGAACCAACGTCCAATTTTCTCCTCTCTGGATCCTTGGACTCAAATATTCACGTCTGGTCGATACCGTCACTCCTGTCATTCTCGGCATCCTCTGGCAATGATCCCGCCCAAGCGCTCCCTTTCTCCCCAATCAGAACCCTTTCGAGTCACCGCGCCGCCATCAATGCCATCGAAGTCGGCCACAGCTTCAGCAGTACCAATATCGCAGTATCCGCCTCAAAAGACAATACTATCGTAGTATGGGACTATCCCAACGGCGTGGCTCTGCACACGTACCTGCTCCCATCCACTCCCCTTTGTCTGGCCCTTGATCCCGCGGATCGCGCAGTCTATGCCGGATACGATGATGGCAGCATCCAGCTCATCGACTTCTACAAACAACCGTCTCTCACGCAGGTGCTGCATGACCCCGCTTTACAATCCACACCCACCCAACCGCCACCCTCTGACAGATGGTCCTCACCGGGGGAATCTGCTGCCACAACTCTCTGCCTCCAAGTCAGCTATGATGGCACCACTCTGCTCTCCGGCCATAACGACGGCAAAGTACAGACCTGGGATGTCGCTAAGGGTCGATATAGTACCCAGCTAGCCGACTTCTCCGCCCCGGTCACAAATCTACATATGCTAGCGCCCAGCGGTTTCCCAAACGTCTCAAGCCCACCGCTGAAACTTCAAAACATCGTCAAACCACGCTACCAAAGCTCGCTCGACGGTAGCAGATCGCTCTCTAGCACTACCATTCCTATAAACTACACCCTGACCGCGCGATTCACCTCCACCCTCTCTTTCCCTCATCAGCAGAATCCTGCTTCCACCTTTCAAACCGCACTAACCCACCAATCATTTCCCCCATCCCTCCTCGAGGAAGGTCTCACCTCCTTCGCTCCCCAACTACACCCTCCAGAGCTCAAATCCGCCGCGCACATACCATCAATAGACGGCGCCATGGATATCTCCGCCGACCCTAACCACACCTCCCTCTTAACCCTCCAGTCCCAAAACGCGCACCTTCTCTCCCAGCTCAACTCCGCCCTCGTCGCGCAACGGTCCGCGATCGCCGAAGTGCTAAAGCTGGACAAGGAGCGCTGGGAACGGAAGGAGGAGGAGGCGATCAGAGCCGCGGCGAAGAAGCGGAGGCGGTTGAGGAGGATGAGGGTAGAGGAGGTGAGGAGGAAGGTGGAGATGGGGGAGAAGGTCGAGGATGAGGGTGTGGAAGAAGAGGAGGAGGAGGAAGAAGTGAGTGGTAGTACTGATGAGATGACGGAGAGTGAGTGAGAGAGGATGGGATTTGAGGGATTTGGAAAAGGATATTGAGGAAGGTAGATGGGATGAGAATGCTGGAGATATAAGGGTTGGGTAGCGGTATGTATAGGACATGGGGAAATGAGTAAGAGAGGATGAGGGAGAAGGCGCGGCAAACGTCGATGTTGTGGCAAGTTGCCTGAGCCAAGGGCGCTGGGGCAACAAACCGGACGAGACAACTCACCGATGTTTGGACGGAGAAACTAGCAACGACTCTTATCGGTCTCGCGCTTGCTGGTGGGAAGCGCAGATCTCTCTACGAACATACGCCGACATCCGGAAAGACGGTTGGGAAGGAGACTTTTATGAAAAGTAAATATGTGGGAATCTACAGAGCTATATCTCGGTGACGTACAAGTCCCTAAGTCGTCATCATAGTCATGCTTTTTGTGCTATACCTACCTCCTAGCTGCGTAATCTGCCAAGCTTCTAAATCGATATCAGAGCGATGCACCCCTGAAACCCCCTATCTTGGCTCCAGTAACCTCGTGCTATTCGAGCGATGCTAATAATATTTCCCTAATATCCTTTAGGCTTCCTATAGTCCTCCAAAATCTTCTATCAATCTTCAGCCACTTCGGTTCCCGAAAATGCTCTTATTGAGATAGCCATTCCGCTCTGTTCTTGCCATATGAAGGGCGATCAGAACTTCTCGACCTCGAGCATGTTCAGCCAGTTCATCACCATCATTGCCTTGATCAGGTTTCCCTTGAGATCGACGTGCCTATGCGTTGGGTCGTTGTTAGCCGATTTGAACCTGCCTCGCATGCCGGGCAATCTTTTCCCCAGAGCGAAGTACTTATCGAGAGTATGAAAATGGTAATGCTTACACTCCATCAAATTTGTTACTCTGAATCGTCATGTTCCACGTTCCTAAATGTTCCATCCCCCTCCTCTTCACCTCCTCTCCCACCGCCTCCTCGAAAATCATCAGTGCCTTGTTCCCCTGGCTCACGATCCACTCATCCGGCTTCTCCTTCCCCGCAGCATTCGGCGTCAAGAACAGTCTAGGCCAAAACCCCGAATCCCTTTTCTTCTCTCTCTGGCTTGCCTTTTCATGGGGTAAAGAGGAAGAAGAAGACGGAGAGAGCCACGGGGCTCGGGCGACGGAAGCGTCTAGGATGGCATCGACCCAGTCGATGGTGGCTTGGAGGTCGAGGTCGTTCCAGAGGCCATGGCCGAGAATGAAAGCGTAGGGGCGGGAAGGTTTGGTGGGAGGAAGTTGCTCGCGGAAGCGATTCATTTCGTCATCTGGGATAGGGAAGCGGATCATCAGTTCGACTGGTCGTTAGTGTCAGTAAAGGGAATCGGAAGAGAGAAAAGAAAAGGGAGGTTTTACTCATGACGTCGATGGTATCAGCCGGGCAAGCAAGGCTGCTAGGATCATTCTTGACCACGTCCGCCGTCTTGAAGATACCTTGTATGGAGCAGGCTTTGACATTGAATTGATAGTTGCAGAAGCAGTCCTTCCTAACTCCCCATTCTGTCAGCTGCTACTCTCTTAATATCGTCCACATTTCAGCTTGCTCCATCAATCGACAGACCTTTCCTCGGGCGAAAAGTTCCAGTCTGTAACCGCACCGTACCCCAAATCCTTCCTTATCAGAACGTTGATACTTCCAATCACATGTCTCATCATACTATCTCCGATAATTATCACTTTCTCGAAGCGGCTAAGGATTTCGCAGACCTCCTCGGTTGAGAACCAGCGCATGTCGCAGCCTCGAGGCATGTATGGCGCGTCGTTACCGATTCGACCACCCGAAGACATTGCTGTGATCATTGTCTTACGGTCTGAACATAGAGGAGCGAAGGGAGCATGGAGATCTAGCGAGGAGATATTGCAGGTGTTGCGGTATTTGTAGGTGGCAAAGGTATCGATTGTGTCCGAGTAGCGGTGAGGAAGTGGCTCAGGAGGCTGGAATGCAGCGTTAGGGACGAAGCTGGCATTGTAGGGTATGGTTTGTGTAAGGTAAGCTGGACGACGAGGCTATGAGTATCAGATGATGAGTACGAAAGCATCCAGTTGCGAGAGAGAGGAATATAATACTTACCCCATGGCTGCTGGGTAAAGAGAGAAAGGTGCTCAGAACCACGAGGCTGAACAACGCGAGTATGATGTACACAATCCTCCGAGGCGTGGTGTTCCAAGATCTTAACTTTGACCTGGAAGTCCATTTTGAAGGACTATCTTCAGGAGTGGACGGCGCAGACCCGTACTTCTCTGAGAATCGAAACATTTTGGTGGTATGATACTCAGGAAGCTTAAATATCCACGTTTTGATAGTTTCGGCAGCGTGTTTCTGAGGGGCCTTGTTTGGGAGAATCGGTGGTAGTGTGAGTAGTGCCCGTTCGATCTTCTTACCTCAGGCAATGAATTTGTTATCGGATAGGAACACGGGCTAGGGGTTCTCTCAGGATTAGAAAGACTTGAAAGATGGTGGTATGCAGCGGTCTAGCGAAGTGGAGATGGATGTTGAGGTACTAGAACCATCAGTGTCAAGTGCGTTCAAAGACTCCAACACAAAGACCCAATTCGCAGAACGAGCCTACCGTACTGTAGCCATCTACAGCTTCTCACTTTCCGGGAGATAATTTGTACTGCACATTATGAATGTGATACAATGATGGAAATACGTTAGGGGATGAGAAGCGATCAGTCGCTTAGCTTTAAATTGCTTTCTTGATCAGGGCATGAGTTTAAGGTAGGCAGGATGAGGTAGAATGGGATCTTAAAAATGGTTGTGACTAGGGGGAATGTCAATGTGAAAAAGGATGGGAGATACGAGAGTGGGATCCTACATCGTAATCGGCAATGCAATTTTGCTTTGAACATGGATACAACAGTTGATACAACCCAATCCACGAACGGAACGAAAGCACTCTACCTTGCTTGACCAAACTCATGTCTTTCTCATAGAGTATATTACAGCACCGAACATGTCAGAGATCCACCCAATCCAGCCCCGGATTTCCATCACGCGATTCATCAGCGCTACCATGTTTCGCTGGAAGACATCGCAGTCTTCAAAGTCGTGTGGATAGATCTCCCAGATAGTCTTCTCTTCTCCGGCGCCGCTACTGCCCTCGACCAGCCTCCACTCACCGTCAGCTTCCTGCTTTACTTTCATCTTCGGACCCACTGAGACTGCTCTGCCGACAACACGCGGATCTGCAGTGAATCTAGTCGCTGCTTCGACAACGTCTTCAGCCTTACCCATCGTACCTCCAGCGAGAACGGCCCTTGCCACGCCGCTCAGCAGAGGTGTATCGATGAAGTAAGGACAAATCAGGCTAACTCGCACGCCATGAACGAACGAAGAGGAGCGAAGATTGCGGTATAACCCAACAACGGCATGCTTCGAGGCTGCGTACAAGGCTTGTCCGGGTATTGGGAGGAAGCCTGCAACAGAGCTTATGAGTAGAAGATGTCGGTCCCTATAGGTTTGTCTAGGGTCACATGTAAGATTTGCTGGCGCCGAGCCAGGGTTTCGAGGTAGATAGAAAAGTGCCAGATGGGTTGTGTAAACGACCCCGGTGAGGTTGACATCTAGAACAGCAAGATTTGGAGGTGGCGGGTTTGCTGCATCAAGTTTTTCTGGTTCTTCCAATTTTGCATTAGAATCCACAATGCCTGCGTTTGCTACTACAGTATCAATGCCCCCATGGGGACTGACTTTGATCGCTTCTTTGAAGAAATTGACCTGTGATTGCCAGTCTGTGACGTTGCAGTGGAAAAAATGTAAGTTTTGGTTTCCCGTTTCTCTTTTAACATCACGGACGAGCTGGTCGCCTTTCTGGACGTTAACGTCACCAATGACAACGTTGGCCCCAGCTGCTGCCCATCTCCTAAAGAAACCTGCACCAAAGCCACTTGCACCTCCTGTGATGAGGATGGTCTTGTCCTTCACCCAGGAATCATCCGGGATGTTGCTGAAATCGAGACGGGGTGATTGGCGAACCTTGCCCACTAGGGACTGTTTTGCTGTTTCGGAAACCATCATGTATCACCTCACCCAAGCTTACTGTTAGATTTCCGCTATATCTTGGCAACTAGACAGTAAGTATGCTCGATGATGAAGAGCTCCAGCAAGCCAAATGGTAAGAGCCGAGAAAATCCTTCGAGCTTGCACGATAGTGATGTTAGCAATCTATGTTTTCCTCATCGTAAGCTGAGGGTGTGATTGCATGTAACGACTGTAGTCAAAGGATGTAGAAGAGAAATGTTACAAAGATATACATAGCATTGCTGCAGGCTGCAGGATCACCGGGGTTCAAGATGTCGTCGAGGCTAAGGTTGGTTCATCTCGCCTGTTACGACGGTGCCGCATCATCGGCCTGCTTACTTAAAGCACACTTAGCCATTGAAAGAAAGAAATGTCAATTATCTGTTTCGGATATCTACATTTTGGCTTCTGTCGGATTGTCGTCCAGGATGCTGTTGGAATACGAGGCCATATGGGGGCATGTTGATATATTGGTTGTTGCTGGATAGGAGTTTCCAACAGATGCCTGCACAGGATCGAATCAATCTAATCCAAGAGGAGCCTCAAACCACCTTAGCTCAACCACCTACTCTAAATCCAAACTTATGATACGAAAAAACGAAAAAACGAAGTGCTATGGGGTCTCCCCGGATATAGAATATCAAGGGCCCACCTCCAATCTCCTTTCAAAACGTTGAAGATCAGCGGGCTGCGTTGGATCTGCTTCGATTTCGAGCATCACTGAACAACCTTTGGAATACCGGTCGAACACCTTATCAGTGTAAGAAAATGCAGAATACGGTATGCCACAGATGCTCTGAGCTGAGAGCGGGCGCGCCACAATGCTTCGATCCTCAAGATTGCTCCACATGCTTTCGCATCTCTCTGTAGATGCCAGTAGCCTTCGAAATGGGCTGTCATGGACAAGCGCATTGGACGGGGTTCAGGGGAGGGTGGAGTAGCTCTGCATGCGGCGAAGCCGTGAGTGATGTTGGAGTGACTGAGACAGGAAATTATCGCAAACAATTGCCTCTTGCGCGACACTGAATCACTGGAAGTTGGATGACACGTGCAAGCTGACATGGAACATTATCCGACTACAGTACTTATCAGTTTGATTAAATTGATCTCCCATCGATGCCAATAAATCCACATTGCATATTGTGGCCCCGATTAGAATAAAATTCTACGCCGCTGATGAGCCGCTGGTTATTACTTCATTATGCAGCTCTATCTTGTTGTTCTCAGCCTAATGCTGATTCGCTCATAATGACCATGACATATGATCTGGACGATTCCTAATTCCATCGAAACTGGAAAAACCTAAAGCAGCCTGAACGGCATCAGAGATTCCTGACTTCACACAGAACCCAATATTGGTGCGCCTTTTCTATTTCGAGAAAAGCAGAATTAAGATGACAGACACTGGCCAAAAAATAAATGTCGCTGGCTTTGAAGTGAGGCTTCACCGCGAGACCATCGCCGGCAATCGTACTGAAGCAAAGACGAGTAGATCGTGACTGGAGTGGCTCTGGGCATAACGCTTCTGATAGCTGTCGGGCGCATATACACTAAAATCAGCAAATTCCATCGGCTCTTCGTCGACGACGGCTTCTTCATTCTAACCACGATTTTACTTGTGGCTGGTACCGCTTTGCAACTGGTTGCTCTACCCTATGGTCAAACCTCTATCAACGTAGGGGCTGGTGTAGAATCTCCGCCTCCTGATCTGGTGCAGCAACTTGTGAAGAACCTTATTTTCCAGACTTCTTCTATTATTCTCCTGTATGCCAGCGTTTCCAGTGTCAAGTTCTCATTCTTGTTTTTCTTTCGACTTTTTTGGCAACGAACAGACAGACTTCGTATATGGTGGTGGTGTGTTACCATCTTTACGATACCTTGTGCGGTTGTTTGCATGTGCACACCTTTCATGATTTGTTCGACGTTCGATGTTCATATCATGAACCAGCCAGAACATTTGGCTGTGGCATACTGAACAGTTTCTGTAACCAACAGAGAGCTGTTTCTCAAAACCCTCTATTCAGAAGATCGAAGCCGCAGCCCTCTATGTATCTGTTGTTCTATCCATACTAACAGATGTCCTGGGTAAAAAAAACCGCTAATAGAAGTATGTGAACCTTGCAGTCCGCTGACTGTTCTTAATGATCTCCATACCTGTTCTATTGCTTTGGAGCGTTCAAATCAACCTTCGTCGAAAAGTCGGACTCGGATTTCTTCTTTGTCTTAGCGTCTTTGCCATCATAGCCAATATTATCAGAGCCGCTGGCCACGAGCTTAAAAATAGCCAACAAGATGGTCTTTGGATCGATTTGTGGGTTGGGTTGGAAGCTTGCGTTGCAATAGTGGCAAACTCGATGACTGCATTCCGGTCCCTTTTCACGGCAGGAAATTCTCGGGCTAGGGTTTCACCTCAGCATCGACGAAACTCACTGGAGCTTTTGACGAGACTTCTGAACAGAGCTCCTTACGTTGAATTACCAACTATGCCAACGGCTACGCTTTTAAGACTGAAGTCTAGAATGCGCCACGACCATTTGGTGGACCGCACGGTGACATGCTCGGGCGACACTTTGAAAGAATTAGACGAGTGCGAGATTGCGCAACCCGCCAGCACTCCAAGTGGACCAGATATTCGAGTCGTGCAATCCTTCGAGGCATGGTCCAGTCACCGCCCTCAGTCCGGCCCAAGCGTGAGTTACCTTTCCCAAAGCCGACTCTTCAGAAGCCTGACCTTGTTCGCAGATATGGCAGGGCAAGGACACACCTTCTAATGAGACGTTGGTGTGAAGACACTGCGAGCTCCACTACACTGGTGATACAATTGAATGAATGTGTCAAAATTGAAAGAGCATAATCTTGGGCTGGATGGGACGTTGCGTGCCTTTTTACCCACGATCCCGTCCGTTAACCCCAGGCGTGCCAGGCTCCTATCCAAACAACTCGCACGGTTCCTTAGCAGAGCTTGCAACAGGGTAAAGATGTGGTGTAAATGCCAAGCATACCATCCCTAGAGCCTTCATCCGTCATCAAAAGAAACTTTGAGCACATTAAAGTATTGGAAGCGAGTTGTAGCGACTAATCATTAGAGTGCAGAACACCAGTAAACAACCACCGATCTCCACAGAGATATTTGATTGGACAAATAGACTATTCGATTTGCTATATAGTATAAGTGTTGTCTCGCGTTCAATTACAAAGCTTGTGCGATAAGAGGAACTGGGCAAAGGAACTCATTCATATAGTGAAAAAGTTACTTTCATAACCGAGTCGCGGCTTAGTCTGATAGCTGACCTGGCGGGCCTGGCTGTCGATTGTTGTTTACGGGCTTTCTGAAACCCCTGGGACAAGCGATGGTGATTTAGACAAACGATGGGGGAATGAAAATTCTGCAGGACGATGCAGAAGGTCTATTAGTTGCTCAACACCTTGATTGCTTTGAGGATGTTAAGATGCTTGATCGAATACCTGAATGTATACACAAGCAAATCATGACAGATTACCCTGTAATCAGCGGTACTTCAATCTTTCAAACAGGACTGATTAAAACCCTCTGAAAACATAAACACTAGGCAAGAATCGACAGGGAGTCAGCTGTCACTCTTCTTCGAGATCAATTATGTTGAATTGAGACCCCGTGCTGGAAGAAGTCCATGGCGTAGCAACTGCTGGAACGGCCAGCTTAACCTGACGCAAGTCGACAAGCTCATCATATTTGTCACCAAGGAGCTGTTTCAAGTTGTTGGTGCCAATACCCATGACTGAAACAAGAGCTGATGAGCAGCGACTACTCCATGCATCATGGCTTGATTGCCACCAATCCATGAGAATCAGCGTGTGTGAAGCTCTATCATTCTTCTTCCCGGACGTGCGGATTTCGATTAAACCACGAACGCGGTCCTCGATATGGTTCCGTTTTGGGCCAGTGGTCGTGAATTCCATTGTCTGCCTAGTAGGCGAATTCAGGAAAAGGTCAAGGTGTACGCACTCTGTACACCCACAACTTTTCTTAGGACAGACCCAATTAGGGAGGCCGTTGGGGTTCCCTCCGGACATAGCGGAAGACATAGAGGCTTACAATTACAACCTGTTTACATAGCTCCTGATAGTCCTCCTTCACTAGAGGAATAGTTTAGTCATGCATCACTTGTGGTAGATTTCTAAGAGAAGGGATCATGACCTGCGCCAATGCAACAGAATCAGCTCTACCGGCTTCTTGTTTCAATTTTGCAATGAGCTGATCCATTTCGTCCTTGAGACCCATAGAAAGTCAGTGGCTGAGCACTTCTGCAATACGATCGCCGTTCAAAGGCCAACGAGCCTCTCCTTGATTGTCATTTGTCCACTTTGTTGTTTTATTCATTCGTCGCCGCTTAGCAGGCATCTGAGCAGAACCAAAGCTAAACGCTGGGATCATGGTAGCAAGCACTTTCAGAAGCCCAATTGTTGCGATCTCACGGCTGATCTTGTTACCAGCCTGCTTTTCACAGATGCAGGCTATGAATTCAGCGGCAAATGCTAAATTATACCCATGTCTCATTGCTAGCGGAAACAGCCTTGGGGGAGTCAGTCATCCATGTTTGCCACGGTATTACCCATACATTACTTGCCGATTAGGAGATCTGTTTTGCTCTCCAAGTTCAACCATAAACTTTGCGTCGCGTTCTTCTACCAAGTCCGTTGTGGCTAGTACCTCCTGCATCTTGGCGAGCGACCAATCCTTGAGAGTGGCAATGTTGGGCCCAACATACCCATCGCTGTCACATCCTGAGTTGATACTCTGCAAAACATTGTACCGGTCGCTAATCGAATGGACCTGATCTATAGCTTGATTGAACCTGGGACCCTATTCAATGTTCACAATCTAGGATGAGCAGAGGCGAACCTTACCCTTCGAGAAACCAATCGAAATCCGCAGTTTGCAAAATACTGCCGAGGAAGCGATAGAGTGAACTTGACAGCTTCAGCGGACTCACGCAGATTGTATCTTGGAACATAGTCCTGTCCTTCAACAACAAGCTAGCTTGTACTATACACTGCGGCCCGAATTGAAAATCCGTATGGTTCTCACAGTTCATGTTCTCATATGAACCATCTGTCGTTCGACCTGGCCAGGTGAAAACTTTCTTGAGGATGTGTGTAACATACACGGGCCAGCTCGGATCGTTCTGCTTCGTCACCCGTCACAGGGGTGTTATCGGTAGGGTTTCTTGATACAGGGGGGAGTTTTGCTAACAGGCCCGCAACCCAGGAGACTCAAGGTTTCAGATCTCATTCACTGGTGTTCTCGATCAAAAATTCGAGTCGCTGTTCTGCTGGAATTAATAGAGAAACCTGCAAAGCATCAGTGTCTTTCTGTCTGCAGTATAGCCTGTAACTGGTACACTATGTGTACTCAGTAGAAGAGGCTTAGTTGGCATGACATGGCTGTGACCATAGCGTAGATTATGAATTTGAAGGCCAAGATCAGGACGGACTGATAAGTTTACCGATACCAGATCTATCATCCCTCAAAAATAAAAGAGCGGTGAGATTGAGCAAAAAGATGCAGCACACCGTATCTTCGAAATGGTGATCGCACTCGCACTCATCAGACCAATCATAGTAGCACTGAGTATGGCCTTCGCCAGAGTCCCTGTCGTCGTACCAATCGGCCTGGACGAGTCTTCCCTCATCTATATTAAGGTTACGGAGAAGAACTGACCCATCAAGGTTGACGATCCTTTTCAACTCGCACGTTCTGTTCTCATCGTCGTCAATAACGCTCTCCATTTGAGCCAAGTAGAGGCAGAAGCCCTCTTCGGCACAATGCTTCTTGAGAAATTGGGCTCTGTGCTGGTCACTCTGTTCCAATGCGGATATATTGAGGTTGTGCAAATAATTGTTATCGAGCATATACGCAAGTAATTGAGGCTCTCCGGACTGTTGCCATAGTCTATTCCATTGAGCAAGACCTAATTTAAAATCTCTGTGCCGTGCTGTTAAGCTCGTGACTGACTGCTTCTCATAAGAGCGCTCATAGAAGGCCGCATGGAACAATTTGTACGTCAGCTGAAGTCTATAGTCGAATAGAATAGGGTCAGAGACAACATGGACGTCTGAATACCTATAAAACTTGTTAACATCTGAGGTGGAAGGACGTGGACCATGAAAACGAAGTAACATACAGACCATGCACAGTAAGGTCGATGAAATTCGGAAACCCTAGATGGCGAGAAGCTTTTAGTCTCGCCCTCGAAAGTGGTCTGGATCTCGCCTTCGTCATGGAGGGATGGCTAGAAAGCAGATCAGCTTGTATTCAATGTTCTTGGCGAAAATGTGGCATACAAGATAAACCACTAGATTTCCAAGAGCATCATCCGCTTCTTTTGCGCTTATGAGACATCTTTATCTGATGGGTATACATTCTAGAATGGGTGTCCTACTATTGCTCAGACTTCATGCATGTTATACCATCATGAAGCTCCAAGTTGTGCAATACACACTGAATCTCGCCGTGGATGCCTAGAGCTTCATTGGCTTTGGCTAGGACCAGCTGAACGTACCCTTGCCATGCGGGATTGCGGAGTTCAAAATCATCGATTGAAAGCTCGCAAAGCAAGTCAGGCGATTTCTCCGGTCGACCGCCGCCTGAGCGTTCCAATCCAGATTCTTGTTTGATCCTTCACGCTTCTTGAGTAGACAAAGGTAAACCAACAATGCCAGAGCTCCTGAGGGTCAGCCCCGGATTCACACCATCCGATAAGCTGCCCAAGATGCCCATTCACTCGCTCCTTCAATATCGTCCAGATCATCTCGAATCAAGTCTTTAATTTCGCCTACCCTAGACTCTCTAGCACGATTCTTCAAGGACGAAATTTTCTTTTCGACATCTTCGACACTATAGAGGTCAAATTCCAAGGGGTCATCTTCATTCATGTAATCTGACATCGCCTTACGGTACTTTTTAGAGAAACTCGCGTTTTTCCAAAACTCAGATGTACAAAGGCGTTCAAAAGAAATCAGCAAAGGTCGTAGAAGCCAGTTGGCAAACAAATGAGCGTAGGCTGCTATAGTATTTCTGTGACGCCACTAACTTCCCCAGAATAAATGACGAATACAGTCTGTTGAAAATTGTTGAATATTCAAATTTCATCAGTTTGAGACAGAATACTACCTAAAGAAATATTGTCATTACTATACCACGAAATCAATTTACCTTTGTGAACATAATGATCAATGTACTTTGTAGGTAAATATTCACGATGCGCATTATAAGATACAGACTTAAGAACTTTCACTCTTGTATGAACTTTGATTTGAATTCAACTGAATATAAAATCACTCAAGCTAAAATTGAAGCGAGCAAAGCGAAGAATATATTTGAACATATGAAATGATCATTAGCATTGATCAAGCAAGCATTAGCAAGAGTCAGAGTCACAATGAAGAAACAGATTAACAAGCATCGAAAAGAAATAATTTACAAGATAAATGACATGATGTTTCTGAACTCAAGAAACATCATGATCTCAAGATCATCAAAGAAACTAAACGATAAAATGCTAGAATTCTTCAAGATTCTGATCAAGATTGAACATATATATCAATTGAAACTGTCATTGACTATGAAGATTCATTCAAAGTTTGCATCAAATCTGCTGCAACTAGATTTGAAAAATGCTTTAGAAGAATAACAAAATGAGTCGTCTGATTCTATAGTGATTGAAGATGAAGATGAATGAAAAGTAAAGAACATATTGAACTTCAGACACTATGAACGAGACAAATGATTACAATATTATGTCAATTGAAAAGAATACAACGTTAATCTACATTGATACAACGTCAATGAAAGTGAATTCAAAAATTGCTTGAAAGTCATCAATGACTTTCATGAACATTATTCAAACAAGTCAAGATAGAAATTAACTCAAGAAAGATTGACTAAATTGCAGCAATGAGAACATTGCTAAATGAAGAAAAAGAGTAATGTTACAAGCATGCACTTCGAATTAGTCTAACATAAATCATGTCAAACTATTATAAACTAGTACAGAGCTGATGTTGACACGTTAGTGATCTAGCATGTCTTCATGAGTATAAAATCTTTGACATGTTACATTTTCTTTCTTCTTTAGCTTTGAACTTTTAGTTAAAATACACTCATATGATTCACTCTATGCAGACTCATAACAAGCATTGAATGATCATCTTCGCTACGTAAGATAACATGATTATCAAAGATCAGAATTCTATTCATGTAGCATTTAATGAATTTTCGCTTGTAAAAACTAATTCAGATTTTATGTAAATATTGAATCACGTTCAAATGATCTTTGTAAATCTCTTGTAGTGAGTTTTAAACTGTTTCATAGATAGCTTCAATAAAGACATACATGACTCAATGTCAGACCTGAATTCAATGTTAATAAAGCTTTGTAAAGCAAAAACTATGTAATCATATTTGCTGATAGTTGTTTCAGTTCTTCTTCATAGTGAATTGATCTTTGCAGTTAGCTAACACGTTTTTATCAATGTGTCAGATGCATAGTATATGTTTAGTAGTTAAAAATACTTGATGCAAGACTAAAATTAGTTCAAAATCTTTGTTAATTACATTGACTTCAGAATCATCTAGATTAAGTTTTTTATAACAGCTTTTAACTATTTCAGCACTCAAATAAAGTTGTCAGTGATCTCATGAAGTATGAAGTTGAAAACTATGTAAAAACTGATGTTCAAAACAATGACTTTGAATATGATAAGCAATGATAGCTTATAGCGATTGATTTTGTAGATGAAATTCATAAGAAGAATCTTCAAATTAATCTTCAGAAGCTTCTTCAAGATCTTTTTTATAAAGAACAGATGAGTGACTTGATTCAGTTGATTCTTCAAATACTCACAATGTTAAACATCGTGATGAAGATTTTGAATTAATGCTTGTATAAATGTAAAAGAATTTAATGCATTGCAATGAAGAGCAGTCTTGACATTGTAGATATCTGCTGCTTTGAACATCAAATTATTCAAATCACTATCTAGTTGTAAAGTAGTGAGAATTTGTCTAAGCGTAATTCTTGCATGATTTTGATTAGTTATACTCTCTTTGATCTGATTGATCAGAGTCAGTTTTCGTAATGCTAAATGAGATTCAAATAAAGTAGAATCATGATTATGAGTTGAATATTGATTCTGAGCAATCAATTTGTCTCATCAAGCAATCATTTAGCTATTGCTTTGAAGAGACATTTCATGAGTCTTAAATCGACGTGTAGTCTCTTTTGCTTGACAGAACTCATACATTTATCATCTTTATCACACTTCAATCAAATTTTATTCTTGATTTCTCATTTGTTTTTGCTCAAGCGTTTGATATTGAGTGTGTAATCATGAGCTTTAGCTCATGTATTAATGATGATGATGAGCTTCTCATGACTCACATAGAGCTCACTCATTGAAGAGAGTGCAAGATTCATGACAATGATAAGATAAAGTGAGTGATAAGTAGATAAAATAGTTGATTGATGAAAGAACATGTGCGCGTTATTATGATTATTGAGTCGCTAAATCTAGTTAAGTAATCGCTAGATTTAGTTGAGTGATTGCTAAATTTATTTGAGAAAAGCATATATGTAGTAAAAAGAAATGTATGTTTAATGATAATCTAAATAAATATTGTTTGCATTGAAAGTCAGCAGCAGATCATATGCACATGATATCAATGTGACTGCTCAATGAAAAGATATAAAGCATGTCATTTAGCATATACACAGCATCTAGATAGTGTCATAGCTATAGACTGCATGCACTTGATGAAGAAAAAAAAAATATATAAAAAAAAGTCAGCAGTAGACTGATCATCAAGTTAAGTTTCAAGTTGACATTTTGAACTTGAATCAATATTGAGTTGAGTTGCTCACATTTTCAACTCAATTCAAGTTGAATTGCTCATATTTTCAACTTGACGCGACTTGACTCAACTGAGAATTAAGTCAACTTGACTTGACTCATCAAGAACTCAAGCTTGACGTCAAGAGAGCTAAATATAGAAATTTTTCCGATTTTTTGCTTTTGCATTATCTTTTTGCATTATCTTTTTGATAGAGAGTCATGACAAAAAACATGAAGACTATATGATAGAAAGTTATGAAGAGAAGTCATGATAGAAAGTCATGATAGAAAGTCATGATAGAAAGTCATGAAGAAAAGTCATGAAGAAAAGTCATGATAGAAAAGTCATGAAGAAAAGCTATGAAGAGAAGTCATGACGGGAAATCATGAAGACTGTTTGATAGAAAGGTTTGATAGAAAGTCATGACAAGAAAACATGAAGGTCGTTTGACTTTGATAGAGAGTCATGACGAGAAAACATGGTAGAAAGTCATAAAGAGAAATCATAAAGACTGTTCAATCAAGCTATTTACATTTATCTAATATCTTGTCGAATCGAATTGAGTTTTCAGATCGAGTTGTCGAGTCAAGCTTTTCAACTCGATTTGAGTTCTTGAGTTCAACTTCTCAATTCAACTCAACACTTTTTCAAAAAAATTTCAACTTAACTCAACACTTTTCAAGTCAAGTATTTAACTTGAACTCAAGTACTCAACTCAATGCAATCAGTCTTTCATCAGACATGCTGATGAAACAAAATATGAGTATATTGCTCTCAGTCACTACTTTGACGAAAGCAGATCATTTTTCAAATTCGTAATGATCTTATGCACTTGAATCATCTTAAGACAGTTATATGTTTTATGTTCTGACTTCTTGCATTTGAAGCAAAGTTCTTTCTTAAACAACTTTTTCTGAATGAGATCAAGATTTGATCTTCTGAGTTTCTTTCATGAAGAAACTGATGTTTATGTCGTGAGCTGAGCAGATGATGTGTCAACGACAGATTAAGCAGCTTGAGTCATCAATGCTTTGATGACTGATCAAGCATTCAATTCAGTCAATTTAACATTAACTTGCATGCAGATGTTGATAAACTCATTCAAATTCATGATTTATTCATTGAGCATTACTTGCTGAAGATCTGAGCTGATCTTATGCTGAAAATCATTTAGTAAAGTCTTGTTATTGTATTCTAGTTCTGCATTAAATCTCTGAAATTTCATTCAAAATTTATAAAAGAAGATCTTGTTCTGATACAGCTTCAAATACTGTTGTTGAGTCATGTAATGATGATTGAAATCATCATACATTTTATTAATAATTGATAGCACTTCTTTGACTTTTAGAAAGAAGTTCAGAGTCATGTTTCTTATTTGAGATGCTATGTGTTTGATTGCAGCTTCACTGACTCGACTTTCAATATATGCAATCTTCAACTCTTTGATAGAAAAATAATTCTTGTTTATCTTCAGCTTATTTTGCATTCAAGACAGTTAATTATCAACATTCTGCATTGAATCTTCAAACAGAAATAAATTCAATAACTTGATTGATTTCAAGAAGTGATTTTTAAAGATCAAAGTGCTTTGTTGACTTAATGCAGTTTTTAAATGATGTATAATTACATTCTTGTTTCTAACTTCTTTCTGCAGATGTGTCTGTGTAATCTTCAATGTGATGTTTATCTCGTTGACATCTTCTAACATTTGAATCATGTCATTGTGAATCTTGATTTCAATGTCATGCTGTTGACATATGTATTTGATAAAGACAATGATGTCATTTGCTTCATGAGTGCTTATTCAAGCATTCAATTCAGTGCTGATGCTGATCTTGATTATTTCGTAATTAAAAAACAACGCGTTCGTGTTCTTTTCTTCTGTATCTGATGACGCATTCATGTCTTCTTCTTCTGATGCTGTTTGATTCTGTGATAGAAGTGATTTTCTTCTAGCATTTTGAAGTTCATAGCAAGCAATGCTCACTGATTCTGAGCTTCTAGTCATAATATGAGTAGAAAATTGCTGATTAAAGAATTCTGATGTTACTTTATTGAACTTTCTGAGTTCAAGCAATGACTAGTACTTTATCGAACTTTCTGAATTCAAGTACTGCTGAAATTTCTGATTTCTGATGATGAGCTCAATAAAGAGTTAGTCAAGAGTAATGCATTCATGTTCTTTAATTTTGATTCTATCAGAATTTCTGATTTCAAATCAAGATTTTTCTTTAGAAATTTCTGATTTTTATCAAGCTTTCTGAGCTTGAGTTCTGATTTTGCTGTCAAAATTTCTGAGTTCAACTTCTGATTTGAATTATGTAACTTGTTTTTATATCATTTACACATTGATAACAAGATTAATGAGCTTTGAACTAATGTTATGAGTCTGCATAAAGCGAATCATATGAGTGTATTCTAACTAGAAGTTCAAAGCTAAAGAAGAAAGAAGATGTAACACGTTGAAAATCTTATACTCATGAAGACACGCTAGATTACTAGCGTGTCAACATTAACTCTGTACTAGTTTCTGATAGTTTGACATGATCTATGTTAGACTAACTTGAAGTGCATGCTTGCAACAATGCTGAAGCGAAATCAGAAATTCAGTACTGATGATTTGAAAAAGATTGTTAACTGCATCAAGCTGATGTTATTGAATCAACAAAATGACTATTTTATAGTTTTTAAAGAGGTCAAAATGTGTCTAGCTCATGATTTTCAACTATTAATATTTCGCGATTTACATGCTCAGATTACTTTCTTCACTTTACAAAAGATATTATCTCAGTGAAAACTATTGACTTCGACTTCTACTGCTTTATCTCTCTGCACTAACAGCTTTACTACTTCTATGAAACTTGTGTATGCTCATTGAATTCAAGCTCAAATTTATAGCAAGACACTTTACATTTTGAAGCTGAAGAACATGCATTCTCACTAACGTTTCATCAAATCAGCTAGAATAGTGATTGCAAACAATGAATTGAAGATAGCTTTGAAACTCATTGATTCACTACTATTAGTGCAAAACTCATTTACTGCAAAAGCTTGAGATAAATCAGCTGATTCAACTGCAGCTGTAGCTTGTACACGTTGTGAACAACAGCTAAAGAACTTTACTCAACGTGAATCAAGTCAATTTGAACGCGTTGAAGTGCATTTGCAGTAATGAACTGAGCAAAAGCTAGAACAAACATCAGTGAAAAATAGAAGTAGAGATAGAGATAGAGATAGAAATAGAGATAAAGATAGAGATAAAGAGCTAGATCAAGAAGATAAAAAGAATGAAAAAGATGAAGCTTCAACTGAATCTCTATTTGAACATCAGCAGAAAGCTTCAAATGATGAAGACTTCTATGAAGTGTTTCAAATTTAATATGTAGTTGCAAATGTAAATCAGCTTCGAAGAACATATTGATCTTAAAGATACTTCATTTTTGATGAGTTGTTCATTGTAAGAATGCATCTCATCAACTATGAATGATGCATATCTGCAAGATTAGCTCACAAGATTAGATTAAAGAGATTAATGAATGAATAGAAATAATGATTTGACAGAAGATAAAAACTCTGCAAGCTTTTGCTTTCATTTCTTAGCAATTAGTTCTATCATCAATAAAGTGCTATCTTATTATCTTTTACTACGCAGTTTCATGTAAAGAAATCTCATCATCTCACAGTTTTAATTGCTTCATTTGCACAAAGCTGTTTAGTAAAAGATGTTAAACATGCAGCGACTCATCAGAAATTACATGATTGAAAGAAGTAATAACTTCTTTCACATTGAGAATTCATTATCTTATTAAAACAGATTTGAGAATCATGCATTCAAACATGCAAATGAAAAGTTTAAATTGCAAGAATTTAATGAATAAATAAATCATATTTCTCAATGATTGACAAGCGAAGTACGCAAGCAGTTAAAGAATCTGAAGATGCAGAATGTACTACTTGTCTTGCAACTTTATATATTAAAACTTGAGTGAAAAACTTGATTAATTTCTGATCATTGATGTCAACATAGTAATGATCATTATTGAAGTAATGCATGTAAGCATACTAATTGATCTTGTGAGTCTAAAGAGCAAAGCATCATGAACTATGATTTCTTAATGTTCTGACTGCAAGATTGCAAAGACTTCATAATCATGATATCATTTAATTTCATTATGAAACAAGAGAAGCTGCAATGATTTACATCATACTTGTCAGAAAAGTCTTGCAATCAATGATGAGATCATGTGATGAGCATATGCAATCATGATGAGAAATTCAACTGAAAGTATTACATTAAATACTTGCGTGCTAAACTTAGTAATTCTAAAATTTGCAACTTTTAAACAAAATGTTGATTTGAAGCTGCGAAGCAGTGAGTCAATTAAAGCATCGTGAATTTCAAACAGTATCTCATCAGACTATATGCAGATCTGAACTATTATATATTCAATGAGACTTGCATGATGTACTTGCAAATAAAGATTAATGAAATCATCAAGAATGAGTTTCTTTGCATTTCATACATCTTTATTAATTATGTTGATCTGCTAAAGCATTTTATAAGCATTAACTTGCATTTGCAAAACATTAATGCATTGTTGAAGTTACATTTGCAGCAAAGTGAAAATGCAGCATCTCAGAAAAGTTCTTGATTTTTGCATGAAAAGATGAAGTCTGTTGCTGCAACAAAGAATTTAAAGTTTTCTGCTTCAAGCACGCAGTTTAAAGATGATGCAACACTCAAGTTTAATAAATTCAAGTAAGATGCTGCTTCATTCAATCTTATGTGCTGATCATGCAAGAAGTTGAAACACAAGATTGATAATTTGATGTATTTTAACTATGCATTCAGATAAGAGATTTACAATCATGATAAAGAAATAAGAAAAGAGAAAGTCTGATGTTCATCATTGAATCATTAAATATAACTACGAAAAGATGATTATCATGTGCATTGATGATATCAGTACTGACAAATGTCTTTAAAAGAATATGCAAAGCTCACTGTCTTATTGATTCTGAGATCGAGCGAAACTTTATATCATAATCATGAGTAAAAGAGCATAAGTTATTGAAGAATCATGCAACTCTGAAACAGATTCAAATGATTAATGATCATTGAATTTTCTGCTATGATACACATCAGATTGATATTGAGTTGATCAATTACAAGAAAGTTCACAAAAGCTGAAACATTGAGTTTCATGCTGTAAACATGCAAGAATATGATATGATTCTTGATTATTCATGATTAAATGAGATTAACTTGAATATTTGCTAACATAAGCATCACTGATCATATTGAGAAAACAGCACTCAGCATGCAAAGCAAATACAAGTTAATCTGTGCAAGACATTAAAATTTATCAAATTAACAATGCTTGCAGCTAAAAGAAGAGAAGAGACTTATGTAGCTTTGCTTTATCAGCTGCTATTTACAAATAACTTATCACAGAATGCAGATCATCAGACTGCAAGATGTGATGCACTTCAAGTGAAAGAATCAAAGATATTTTTTGCTATTCAAGATTTTAAGAAAGTGTTTTCTGAGATTCTTTCTGATAGTCTGAACATGCATGATCAGATGAAACATTTATTGATCTGATAAAGAGCAAAATGTTTTGCATCAAGTTTATTTATAAAATGACATGAAATGAGCTTGCTGTGATATGAAACTATCTAAACAATGCGCTAAAGAAGAAATAAATTTATTTATTAAGTAGTTTTGCAAAAGCATCTGTGTTATTTGTAAAGAAGTTAAACAAAAGTCTTCATTTATGCATGTCATGATGTCAGATCATCAACTCAATTTAAAACATAAATCGTTGATGTTTTAAATAATTTGATTCATTGAATCTGTTTTGCAGTTCAATGAATCAAGTCATCAATCTAGTCATTATCATCTTAATTTAGTCTCAGCAATTCTGTTTCAATTATCTCAGTCATGTGCGTGAATCTTTGCAATCTTAAGTCATAAAACTATTGTTTAGCCTTGATTTTGCTCAATTCATGTATATAAAAGTCGAGCTTTTGTTCTTTTCTTTCACTCTTTGTCTTTCATCTTATACATTATCTGATGTATTGTCTTGTATCTAGATTTTATCAAAGTAATAATAATATCAGTCTTTTATATTAATAGTATCTTTAGTTTAGTTCAGTTTCTGACATTACAAAAGATCTACACTTTCTGCAACATTTTCATACGTTGAAATCTCATCTAGTTACTCTTTCACTCAAATGAAGTCATCTCACAATCTCTTAATCGATGATGAGCGTACTGTTGAACAGTTCACTCAAAGTGTGATTGAAAATTTAGTTGAGATCTTTCGCGTAATGCAAGAGCTTCAAAATCAAGTTCAACAACATGATGTCATCATCTCATTCTTGTTCATTGTTTTCAATTCTTTAATTTATATAAAATTGAATTCTCAGTTTCTTGTGATGATAGCTCAGATCATCACACAAATCTTAAACAATTAATCTTCTTTTGTCGTTCATTCTTCTGCAAACTCTGTTGCTGTCTTCATTACTTCTAGATTCAAGAAGCTTCTTAACATATCTGAATATGAGAGAAACAAAGATTGATTGAATGCATGAGAGCAGAGTTTGATACAGCGCATGAATGTGAATGATGATCATTATTTCTCTCATCAAGTCAAGATTATCTATGTCGAGTCACGACTCATTATAGATAAGAAGACTTACAATCTAATAAATCAATATTGAGTCAATGATCTTTGTATCATTTTCATCTTCGCAGATTGACAACATAAATTGCATCATTGTTGCAACAATTTTTTTGAGACAAAATATGCTCATTTATATTTTCGTGAAATTCTGAAGCAAGACATGAATAGCTTTGTCAACTACTACAATTTCTTCTATTAAAAGAAAAAACATTCTTTGATGAAAAATTTCTCATTGATTGACTGTTTGAAGTGTAATGTCAATTATTTCACTTAAGTCATCATTTTTTTCTGACGAAATCTCAATGAAACTTGATCATTCATCTTTCATCAATGAATTCAAGCATTCTCTGACATCGATGAAGAGTTTCAGCAGCTTAAGCATCATCAATCTTGCTTCGTCTTTGTCATCATTTCATTCATCAAAGTCAAGAGCATTTCTGCATTGACTAGTAATTTTTTGAGTTCAAAGATCATCATTTCTATGACTGTTGTTTCAACAGTATTTTCGTCTTTTTCTTTCTCATCTTTCAATGAGTCAATAAATTTAAGCTTTGTCATTGTCATCATTTAAGATAAGACTCTGATTGTTTCTGAAATCAAGAAAATCTGCAGCAAGTGAAAGCTGTGCTACTACTGCAAATTGCAACATTTGAACAAAATCATTAAAGAATGCTCAAATAAAAAGCTCTTCACTCTGCGTATCATGAACATCTACAACAGTAATGTTGTCAATATAAATGAAGAAGTCTTGCTGTTCATAAGAAAAGTTTAGTCTCTGAGCTAAGTCACGCTCAGAAATCTGTATACATATCATCTTGTTTACTAGTTTCAATCTTTTCACTCTCACTTCAATCATATAAAAAGTTTTCTGCTAAATCTGTCTTAAAACTCTTTGAATTCAATTCAACATTCAAAGATAGTCACATGATAGTATTCTGTATTTTACGTCAAGCTCAATCTAAAGTTCTTGCTTTCGCTCTGATTGATAATAAAGTCTTTGCTTATGTCTTTATAAATAAATTCTTTGCGTAACAACATCATCTTTTCTTGCATCAATTAATTCATTCTTGCAGACTTCAAGAATTTGATGATCAAGTTGTTTTAATCAATGACATTATTCATGTCATTGAAATCACAATGATTCTTGATGAATGTCAGAATCGTGTCTAGATGAGTCAATCAGCGAAAGTCAGAGTTGAATAGTGCTTGATCTTTAGAGATAACTATAACTGAATATTAAGAATACAGAAGAAGATGAGTACAAGAGCTTTTATTTAAGTAATATTCAGAGACTGCGCTAAGCTTGAAGAGAATGTGTTTGTGACATGAGTAGAATGTGATGTAGAAAGAAAGATGATGTTGATGAAAGAAAATAGAGACTGAGTCAGATCTGAGCTAGAGACACTGACTAGCTCTATTCAGCCTTGATACACTTGTAACATTACTTTTCTCTTTGAAAATTCATGTTTGCATGAATGTCGCTCATTTGCTTGCTTTCTTATTGAGTTATTTCGATACTAGCGTGACTTTCTTGAGTATAGCACATGAAATTCGTTCAAAACTTTCTTGAAGTCATTGAATTCATCTTTATTGACATAGTATCATTCATTGTCTCTATCTAGATCTTTTCATTTGACCTTGTACTGTATTCGACCTCGATAACGTTTGAAGTTCAGAATGTCATTTATCTTTCAGTGTTCATTGTCATCATCATCAATAATGATGAGTTTGAGAAGTTCTGCATGCTGTTTTGATAGAGAGTCTTCTGAATACAATTGCAGTAGCTTTGAGCTGAACATTGAATGCAGATGCTTCATGCTGACTGATAGACGAAGATGATAAAAGACTCTCGCTTTGACAGTGATTTGATATGATTCTAGTTGTTTGTCTTTCAAATCTTTGCAGAGTCTCGTTGTCTTGACGTTTCTGAAAGATAGTCAAACTCAGTCATCTACTTCATAGATGACGTTTCATCTATGTTTATTGATCTGAACTTCGATGATCAGCTTCGTTTTTTTCAATTGTTGACGATCGAAGCTCAGTAGCTCTTTCATTTGAATGACAATATCATCTGCTTTTCTAGCTTCAAGTCGTTCATAAGTTGTTTTGTAGTCAGTTGTATCTGAATCGAAACTCATTCAAGAATGAAATTCTTTATTGAAGTAGAAAAAGATCATTGAGATGATTGAGAAGATATTGAAATTGTCGTTGAATTTCACCATAAATATTCATTTAACTCAGTCGTTCTGCATGTAATTGCAGTAGATTCTAAGTTCGCGTTCAACGTCTTGATTGACTCGTTTCGTCTGATCATTGATCTTCAAATGATAGACTGTGAATAAACTAGCTGTGATTCTCAGTCGCTTGCAAAGACTCTTTCACATAGTTGATATGAATTAAAAGTCTTTGTTTGAAACAATAGAACTGAGTAGATCATGCAGTCGATAGACATTTCATAGCATGATTCAAACCGTTTCTTCGACTGAGATGTCATTGTCTTCTCAATGACAGAGAACATAGTGACGTTCTTTGATGAGATGACATATAATTGTGCAAATGACGTTATAGTCTTCTGACAGAGATAGTTCAGTGATGAAGTTCATAGCTATATCTTTTCAGCGTTTCTGTGAAATCGAGAGAGAATGATGAAGTTCATTGATGTTATTTCTAGAGACTTTGCTTCGCTGACAAGCATGACAGTTTCGAATGTATCGTCAAATAGTAGCTTAATGATCTGATCAATAGTAGAAACGCTGAACTAGATCGATGATTCGTTTATTGTCGAGATGAGAGATTGAAGATTGATTATGCACTTCTTGTAGCAGTTTCGTATGCATATTCTTGAAGACTCACAGTAAGTCTTTTCTAAAGAGAACGCTGTCAATGATTTCGCAGTTCTTCAATTTAGTGATATGAAATTTGAGCTTGTTCTCGTTCATAGCTTGTTTATATTCATCACAGAGCTCATTCATTTGATTGATCATACATACTCACTGATAGAGATTTGCTTTCAATTCAACGAGTAGAACATCAACTTTATCAAGAGTCAGAATAGTCTGAAAATGATCTTCAAGTCGTTGAGCTGATTCAGAGACGTTTGCTAGAGACATTTGAGTTAAAGCATCGACTTTAGTATTCATTTTGCCTGATCTAAAGATGATCTGAAAGTTGAACTTCGACAGAATGTTCAGATAGTTGACTTGTCATCAACTCAACTGTTTATTTTTCATGAAGATCTTCAAAGCTTGATGATCAATGAATATCTGAATGAGTAGTTCAGTGCACTTCAGCTTAAGTCGTCAATGTTCGAAGCATCAAATAATGACTAGTAATTTCTTGTCATAAATGTGATAATTGATTTCAGCGAGAATCATGCTTTTACTGTAGAAAATCATCGAATGAAGAACTCTCTCGTCATCATACTGAGATAGTATTTCATCTTTTACATAGTTTGAAGCATCAATCTTCAGAATAGCTTGTCGTTTGAAATTGAAGTGACGAAGTACTGAGATCGAGCTGACTTGTTTCTTTAGATTGTCAAAGACTTGAACACAGATCTCATTTCAAACAAAAGACATGTTTTTTCTTGTCAGCTGAGTGAATGATTTGACTAGCTTCGAGAAGTTCTTAATGAAACGACGATAGAAGTTAACAAATTTCACGAAGCTCTGAATTTCTTTTAGATTGATTGAAGTGATTCAGCTGACTATGATTGTCACTTTGCTGAAATTTATACGAAGATTTAGTTCTGATACAATGACTTCTAGAAAGACAGTCTCTTTTACATTGAATTTGCACTTTTAAATATTCATCTGCAGTTCAGCTTTACGTAGTCAACTCAATACTAGTTTGACGTGATCTTTATGTTTCTTTCTCATTTTGCTATAGATGAGAATGTCATCTAAATAAACTTGGCAAAAGTCGTTCAGAAAGTCTCATAGAACATCATTCATATATTGCTGAAAGAAGATCGATTCATTAGTCAGTTTAAATGATAGCATCTTGTATTTATATGCTTCTAAAGCAGTGATAAAAGTGATGTAATTCTCATTATCGAAATGCATTTGAAGTTTGTTGAATGCTGATATGATGTTCAATCTAGTCAGATGCTTGCAACTCACTATTTTATCAATGATCTCGTCTATCAGCGATAGAGAATATCTATTTCTTTTGAAAATGACATTTAGTTTTTGATAGTTCACGCAGAATTAAAGATCTTCATTTGCTTTGAGAACGAATAGAACGAAAGAGAAATAGAGAGTCTGACTAGAAGTGATGAATTTCTTCGACAGATTCTTGTTTAAGTACTTCTTTACTTTCAGAAGTTTGACAGAGAACATTTGATAGACTCGACAGCGAGAAAGCGTTGAATCACTGATGAGTTCGATTTTATGATCGTAGAAGCAATGAGAGAGTAGTTTATTTAATTGAGCTTGATCAAAAACATCTAGAAACTCATGATATTCTGATGACAGCTTGACTTTAATATCTTTCAAATTCTGAGTCATTTCATTGATTGAAGAGACGTTTAGAACGTTCAAATCGCACTGAGTATTGTACGCGATTTCTCTATCAATATCAGTCATGAATAGAACAAAGACTTCAGTCTGATTCTTCTTTGATTGATTCAGTAGAGTTTTGAATGAAGCTGCATCTATGCTTCGAATCGAGAATGATTCTTTCTTAGTTGTAGTTGAAACAGATCGTTTGAGCATAATAGAGATCTTAGTCTGAATGATAAAAGAGAGCGAAGTTGATTGCGATCAACTTGAGTGCTTTGAATTGAGAAGAATCGAAAAAATCGAAATAGAAGTATTTAATTGATTCGGAAAAACAATGACGTTGTTTCACATATTTAATAATATTTCGTTTTTGTTTATTCAGAGCTTACTCAATATGACTTTATGATGATCGATATTAGCTATCAGCATTGATACAGTCAATTTCTTATGACTTTCGATGATGAGATTGAGTAGAATTTTATGAGTGATGATCTTCTTAAATATCTTTTCATCATAGTCTCTTATTAACTTCTCTTTTGTCAGTGATATAGATTGAATTTCTAGTTTCTCGCATACTCTATTGACTAGATTAGCGTGTATGAGCGTATGAGCGACTGAATCACTGTCTATCAGAGAACAAAGGCTAAAAGATCGATTCTGAGAGTTAAGAAAGACATCAATTAGAAATAACTTTTCAAAGTAATTCTCTTTTGATAGAATTTCGTCTAGTTTGCACAAAGATATAATCTTTATCTCTTTAATGACTTTTGAAGAGATGACTAGTTTTTTGAATCGAAATTCAAATTGAAATCAAACTCAAAACGATCATATTCATTGTTCACTGCATTGATTCTAGTAGATTGATCAAAACACTCTCTAGAGCTATGATTTGATTTATGACATATGAAACAGGTTTTGACTAGAACGTCTGCTTTCTTGACGTTAGTTAAAATCACGTCATGTGACTTTAGATGATCAGATTTTGAATGATCAACTGACTGAGTAACAACAGCTTTATGAAAGATGATCTTTGACAGATCATTGACATGTTTGATGAGATTGACTTTGTTCTTGATTTCTCGAATGACTCATTGATCATTATTCAAATGAATCAAGTAGAAATGAATCTCTTTGAGAAAATCAGGTTGAACTAATTGATTTATTCAAACGAATCGAAGACGAGAGTTTATTTTATCTTTCAGATCGACAATCAGTTGCTTTTCGTGATACTTCAGATAGAAAGATAATCGTTGAAACTGAGTGTAGAACTCGCTGAACTTCTTTGATTCTTGAATCAAGTTGTAGTATTTTCTACGAAAGTTGACTTTCTTATTTGAATCATTAAACAACTCAGCTAGTTCTTTCAAAAAATCATCGACGATCTTATAAAGATTGACACAGTCACGTTCGCGTTTAGATTGAGCAACATCAGCTGCGTCATCAAATAATCTGAAATGTATATAGCTCAGTTTGACTCGTTCATTTTAAAAGAGATCGACGTTAATCTCTAGTTTATTCTGAATTTTGCCGTATCAGTTTTCTCAAGTAGAATTCTTTCCGTCAGTAAATCAGAGAGAATCAGGTATTTTCTGAGATCTAGAACGCTCAGAGTAGATGAAATCAGAAGAAGTGATTTCTTTAGTTTGAAGTCTAGTCTTCAACTCTTTGATTTCGTCATCTCATTGTTTACTCAGCTCGATGAGTCAATCTGTTTCTCTGTCAAGAATCATGCATTGAGTCTTTCAGTTTTCGATAGAAACAGAGAGTATTACTGTTTCAGCGAATGACTCATTGTCTTCATTGATGAATGATTCAGCACTAGAGAGTTTCGATGAATCAGTCTCAGAGGTTTGAGAAAAGCGACTTCAAAATTCTTTAAAACGTTCTTCAATAGATGAATGTTTTGACATGATGAAATTTGAAGAAAGAACGAGATCGAGCAAATGATGATGCTCAACAGTATTAATGAAGATGTATGATCAAGTGTTTAATCTTCAGGAAAGAATGTTGTTGATTAGAGAGATATTTTTGATTTGTGAGTTTTTAAATGATTCTCAAGCAATTCACGAAGATTCTTTATTGTCGATTCTCTTAATCGAGTTGAACAGCTTATTTTCACTCATCTGTTTCATGAGAATGAGTTGATTCTCTTGATCGAGTGAACTTTACGTACTTAGTGAGTGATAAGTTATCTAGTGATTCAAACAGTCTTGTCGTTGATTCTATCAAACTCTCTAGTGTTGTTCAATCTTTCAATTGCGTCGATCATCAGGTAAACGAATTTCTTTAAACTCGTTCTGTCTGTACGAGTATGTTGAATGAGTAATGAGATCAGTATCATGTGATTAACGAATTCTTAATATAATGTCAGAATCGTGTTTAGATGAGTCAATCAGCGAAAGTCAGAGTTGAATAGTGCTTGATCTTTAGAGATAGCTATAACTAAATATTAAGAATACAGAAGAAGATGAGTACAAAAGCTTCTATTTAAGTAATATTCAAAGACTGCGCTAAGCTTGAAGAGAATGTGTTTGTGACACGAGTAGAATGTGATGTAGAAAGAAAGATGATGTTGATGAAAGAAAATAGAGACTGAGTCAGATCTGAGCTAGAAACACTGACTAGTTCTATTCAATCTTGATACGCTTGTAACAATGAACACATCAAAAGACTATTCTTTTATATTATTGAATTAAGTCAATATCTCATCATCATGAATCTGTCATGACTTTGTCATCACGTCATTGATGTTAATTTTAAGCACAATATTCTCATTTTGTCTTTCTTCTTTTGTTTTAATCATTGTTACTCATTCTTCATCAAGATTTATGATTTTAATCAACAAGAAGAAAATTTCTCGTTCAAAGTTAACAAAGTAACTTTCTTTCAGTCTCACTCTCAATTCACTCACAAGAAGCAACTCAGTTCATGAATCACTCACAAGAAGCAATTCAGTCTACAGATTGCTCACAAGAAGTAATTCAGTTTACAGATTACTTACAAGAAGCAATTCAGCACTCAATTCACTTGCAAGAAGCAATTTAATTCTTTATTTACTTGAAAGAAGCAACTCAGTTTTCAGTTCGCTTACAAGAAGTAATCTAGTTTCTTATTCACTTGAAAGAAGTAACTCAGTTTTCAGTTCACTCATAAAAAGCAATTCAGTTTTCAATTTGCTTGCAAGAAGTAACTCAGTTTTTCATTTGCTCACAAGAAGCAATATAACTCTTTGTTCGCTCATGAAAAGTCAACTAATACTCAACTCGTTCATAAGAAACAAATCTTGTTCAGTCTTGTCTCTTGTCTGAAACAAGAAGTTTTTAGTTGTATTCTTCAAGTCATTCAAAAAGAATACTCATCAAAAATCAACTGTTGAAATTCTTTTCTCTTTAGAACTTCTGTTATTTCTTAAGCAGATTAATTCAATCGATCTTTTATACAACTTGACATAGTTGAGTTGAAAGCTTGAAGCTTTGATCATGCTTCTTGTGTCAAAGATATTAAAGTGTTTAGCGTCACTTTAAAGAAAATTGATGTTTTCTTGAATCTTGAGTCAATCTCATCTTTTAGTCTAAACTTTGACAAATTAAAATCACGTCGTGTGACTTTGACTGTTCATTCAAAAAACAGTTCAACTCTTGCTCAGTTCTCATTTCGCTCTTAAGACAGTACATATGATAAAAATCATCGTCTGAATCTTCATCAAATGAAAAAGAAATTTCATTTGACTGCATTCATAATACAAGAAGATCTTGAAGTTTATTAATAAAGTAAGAACATCAATTCAGTCACAATTTTATCATTCAAATATTTCAAGTTTTTAAACATTTTCTTCAAGAAGAACATCAATATCTTGTCTTTGCATCAAGCTCATGATCATGTCATACATCTTAAAGAAGATGCTCAATTCTCAGTCTTTGCTTTGTACAACATGAGTCATGACAAAATTCTAGAACTTCGTCGTTATTTGAATGAGAATCTGAGCAAAGATTTCATTCAAGTCAGTCACTTTCAGACAATTACTTCTGTTTTCTTCGTCAAGAAACTTGAAGAAGAACTTTGCTTCTGTGTGAACTATTGAGATCTGAACGCTATCATAATCAAGAATTGATATTCTCTGTCTCTGATTTCAGAAACGCTGAATCATTTAAGTCGAGCTAAAATCTTTATCAAGCTGAATATCATTTCTGCGTTCAATCAACTTTGAATCAAAGAAGAAGATGAAGCTTTCATCATCTTTTGCACTCAATTTGAATTATTCAAGTATCTAGTCATGTTCTTCAATTTATGTAATGAGTCTGTCTTGTTTCAGAAGTATATCAACAATACTCTTTGCAAACATTTAAATAAGTTCTGTACAGCTTATCTGAATGACATCTTGATTTATTTTGACAATGAACTCAAGCACGAGATTCATGTCAAGCTCATTCTGCGAAAGCTGCAAGAAGCAGATCTTCAGATGAATATAATCAAATGCAAGTTTCACGTCACTCAAGTTTCATATTTAGAATTGATAATCATCATTGAAGAGATCAAGATGAATTCTTTTAAGATAAACATCATTGTCAATTGATTCATCTTGATCAACGTTAAAAACGTTCAAAGTTTTCTAAATTTCGCGAACTTCTATAAAAAATTCATTTATGATTATAGTAGAATAGCTATCTCGCTCATTCATCTCATCAGAAAAGATGTACTCTTTGTCTGATTTCAGAAATGTCAGATTGCATTCAACATTCTTAAGAAAGTCTTCACTTTCAAGATTATTCTTTGTCACTATAATTCAGATCACAAGATTGTGATAAAAATCAATGTTTTGAACTATGTGTTTGAAAACATTCTCTTTCAGTACAATGAGAACGAGATTCTTCATTCAGTTGCTTACTTTTCAAAAAAGCATAACTCAGTTGAGTGTAACTACGAGATTTACGATAAAAAACTCATGATCATTGTTTGCACTTTTGAGAAATAATGATCAGAGCTTAAAGACTTTATCTATTTTGTTGAGATGATCACGAATCACAAAAATCTTAAGTATTTCATGTCAATTAAGCAGTTGAGTCATCATCAAGCTCGTTGAAGTAAATTTCTGTCTAGATTCAACTATTGCATCACTTATCATTTTGACAAAATCGATGATAAGTTGAATGCTTTGACATGTCGCTCAGAAAATTTCTTTAAAGAGAAAAATACATTTGATTCTCAACATTAATATCAACATCAAACAATTCTGAAAACTCATGTTTTAGATCTTGATATTGTTGAAAATCTCACTCTTGATGTTTTTAACATCAAAGTCATGAAGTTTCAGTCACAAATCATCACTCTAGATTCAGTTCAGTTACATCTGTTTTCAGTTATCTTAGCATTCTTGCAAATTCTAGTTCTCATGAATTTAGAAATCAAAGAATTCGACGTTGAAAACATCAAGTCTCAGCTAGATCAAGACACTCTGAATCTTGATGAAGATTTTACTGACATTCTCACTCAGACATTGTAAAAGCAAGTTGAAATCAATGATAAATTCGCAGCTCAAATAATTGAAGTGCTTTGCAATGAAGCACAACATCACAACAAGATTTCTCTAATTGAGTGTAAAGAATACGAGAATCATCTGTACTTTCAAGAAAGAAAGTACGTGCTCAACTCAGATAAACTACGTCTTCATATCATTCAGCTCGCTCATGATAATGTCATCAATGATCACTCAGAAAGAGCAAAAAGCTATGAACTGATCAGTTGAGTTTACTGATGATCAAACATTTATAAGTATATTCAACACTTCATATGAAACTGTTACATGTGCATACGTTTCAAGCTCTTTAAACAATGAACTTAAGAATGATTGTGTTCTCTTTCAGTCTTTGAACGTCATTGATGTGATGTTTTCATGAACTATGTAAATTTTTTATCGCTCAGTATCTTCATAAGTATTATATATAGATATGTTCTAGTCTTCATTGATCATCTTATCAAAATGAGACATTTAGTTCTCATCACTTTTATGAAAGTTGAAGAAACTATCAACTGCTTTTATGTTCATGTTTGAAAACATCATGATTTACTCAAGTTCTTCATATCTGATTGAGATACACAATTCATCTTCAATGTCTGAAAGCATATGTGTAAAATGCTGAAAATAAATGCTAAGTTATTAACAATGTATCATTTTGAGATCAATGATTAAATCAAGAAAGTCAATACTGTTATGAAGCATTATCTTTGAGTCTTCGTCAATTATATGCAGAATGACTGAGCTAAGTGACTTTCTGAAGTCGAATTCATCGTCAATAACACATCATCATTAATCACTTTAGCATCATTCTTCTTGATCAATTTGAGTCAAAACTCACGTTTAAACTTCAAGTCTTCTGAATCTCTGCTCAAGAATTTTACGTCTTAAGCTTAAAACAAGTTAATCAATGTCAAAGAGTTCATCAAGAAGATGAAGAAACTAACTGAGCATCTACGTGATGAAATGCTTATAGCTCAAATCATTTACAAATTTAATGTCAATCTTTTTCATCATTTTTGTTCTAAATACTTCGTTGAAGATGAAGTCTGATTGAATGTTCACAATCTCAGCATCATTCACTTTATTATCAAGTTAAATGATCATAACGTTGATCTCTTTAAGATTAAGTGTGTCTTCAAGAATAATTCTTTGATCATTGAGTTAGATTTTTCAGCATTCATGAAGATTCATTCAGTCTTTCATGTCATTCTTCTGAATCATATCACAAGTGACTTTCTCTTGAATCAACATCAGAAATCTTGAGAATTCGTTGTCATCAAGAATGACGAAAAATTCTGATATGTAAACAGCATACTAAACTTCAAGCATGATAGATGCTATAACTCATCTCTGCTCAAGTATTACATTAATTAAAAAGATCACTTTTCTACTTGAAAGTCTTTTCATTCAATATGAGCAATCAAACTTCTGCAAATACTTTCACTATTTAAAAAGCAATGATTGCAACGCAAGTCATAAAGTGTAAACTTAACATTATTGTAAGATTCGATTTTCAAAACATTATATCACAAAACATAAACAAAGCACATTATCAATATGATGCTTGCGCTTCATTCTGATCATCAAAAGCAGATGAGAAGCATCATTGATGTAACGTTGATGAGTGAACAAGAGATGATTACTACTATCTTGCAGAAGAATTCAGTCAAGACGAAAGATATACAGAAGAAATTACACAAGCTGCAAGTACTCTATGAGCTCAATGAATGTAGAAACAACAAGTTGATGCTCTGAGAAAAGATGAAAAGTTTGACAAAGATGATAGAAAAGTTGACGCATCAACATGTTACTGCGTCAACTGTTAATCAGCGCATGAAGAATCAGCTGAAGAGACTGAAAAAGACAATGAGCAGACTTGAAAAAAAGTTTGTGAAGAAGAGAAAACACGTTGACAACTGAGTAAAGAGAGTGAGCGTGAAGTCAACAACATCATTTGAAAGTCATCTTATGTTCAACATCAACATATCATCATTAATGTAAAATCATTGTAAGAAATTTGAAGTAAAGATCTTTATCAAAGAAGAAGAAGAAGTAAAGAGAATCATGATGACAACAATAAAGAACATAGTGAGATGAGTGAAAGAGATTGACGTCAACAAGACGTTGTTAACGCGCAAGAACATAGAAATGATGAAAAAATGATTAAGATTGCTGATATTTTGAATCAAGATGAAGAGCAGTAAAAAAACATTGAAGAAAAATGATTTTTGAATCAAAGAGATATTGTTGAATACATGTCTGTACAAAATTAGTTTTGAAGTAGTGATACATGAAATTAAAGTTGAAGAAATGTTTAAAAACATAAAGAAGAAAAAGATGAAAGCACTCATCAAGATCAACAAAAACATACATTTAAAGATGATGATCAAGAAGATTGAGTGACTCACAAAAAAGAGTGAGCAGAAGAGATATGTCTTGTTGATGATATGTGTAATCAGCGCTGAAATGATAAACAAGCTGATTAATGAAAGAGTATATCATGAGATTAACATAAAGATCACACAGTTCTACAACTTAAGCTGCAAAGTGCATCAATGTCTAAAGTATCAAGAATATGATCACAAAATGTATGAATGCAAAAACAAGCAAAGATGCATTTACTGCATGTTGAATCATCGCTTAAAGCATTGTTTTTACAAACAGACTTGAAACATGTGAAAATGTGAAGCATGTCAAGATACACACAGAGTCTTTGACTTTCAATGTCATAAACAACAAGCTGAAAAAGAAAGAATAAAGAAAGTCATAAAACACAGATCTTTATATCATGTCGTACAAGAGCAGAAAGAACTAAAGACAGTGATATCAAAGACATTCACAAAAACATTTATCAGTTTGAAATTGTTGATGAACAACGACTTAAAGAGAAAGCAAAGACGCTCAATGAATGAAAGTCATCTGCTCAGCGTAATCATCACATCAGAAAACACTATACTGAATCACTTGATCAAGAAGTTAAGATTAAATGAATTGAAATCAACATCAATCATGTTGTTATTAATGTTATCTTTTGTTGAGAATCTTACAAGTGAAGCAAGCACTTTGCAAACACTCAAGAAAATATTAAACAGTCTGAAATGTAAATTTTAATGTTTCAGCAAAAGAAGTTTTGAATACTACAGTACAACGTTCACAAGTTCAGAAACAAGATGATGATAGTATTACTACATGAGAAAAAGATAAAGAACTATGACATTTTAATTCTTCAAGAATTCTGATGATTTGATGACATTTTCAGAGCATACTGCTCAGCAATTGTTAACTTTACACTGAAGAATAATGAAGATAGAATCTGTTTCTACATAAACAAGAGAATCAACAGCAACATTTGATACTCAACATGACACTTCAAAGATGTAAATACAATTACGTTACAAATATTAATAGATGATGCACAGATGACTCAGAGAGTTATACACATTCATGAAGCATACAATTTGTCACTCAGAAATCATAAGATCATTCATGAAAAAGAAAATCTTTCAAACATCAAAAAGATGCTGCACATGTTGAAAGAAAGCATTCTTGTAAAAGACTTCAATCTGCATCACTTTACATGAGAAGAATCATTTTATTCAAAACAACATTTATTGTTGAATGAATTAATTAAAATGATCACAAACATCGATGCATCGCTAGCATTATCTCAAGACACAATTATGAAAGATTATCAAGAATCTTAAATGACAATAAATTTGATCTTCACAACAGATGATATTATGAATCAATTAATATGATGTGAAATCAATGAAGAAATGAAAAACTTCTCAAATCATTTGTCAATACAGACAATTATAAATTTCAGAGTCTGCAAAGAATCAGCGTGAAAATCGCGTTGCAACTGAAAAATAATGAATGAAGAGAAGTTTATTAATACTCTGAAAGAACAAATGTCAAAATCATTGTTAAATCATGAGATGAAACGTTGATGCATAAATGAGTACATCAAGCAACTGCTAAATGCATTGAAGAAGATCATCAAGATTTTCACTCTTTGAGCGAGATCACATGAAATGATCAAAGCAGAATGAACAAAGAAGTATATGAAGATCATCAAGAGTATGCAATGAATGAGAAGAAACTGTTGAATCATTAATGATTGAACAAAGTACATTCAAGCATGTGACAAGAAGAGCAAGATCATCAGAAAATAGAAACGCAGTGAATATCAAAAAATCATGCAGAATGTTGAACAATTCTTGAGAAAACTGTTCAAAACTGCAAAATGAGCAAGAAATACAGTTGCAAATACATTAATTCAAGCGACAATTTTCTCTTTAATCAAGTCAAAATGTTTTGACATCATCACAACAGCGCAAAATAAAGCAAAGATGATGTTTCAGACTCACTTTTCATCATCTTCAGAGATTTTCATGCTGAACATAATAGACTTTAAGTACTCACTCTTGATTGAAGATGATGCTTCGCTGATGCATTGTAAGATTAAAAAAGTTATTTACAAAGTGACATCTGACAAGACATTAAAACACACAAAATACATAAATAAAATAATGCGCAGACTCGTTAATGACACATCAAAACAAATACACTTTCTCTTTGAAAGATGTTTATAGAAGAGAATACAATAAACTCAGTTCAAAAGCGCAGTCACAATAGTGATGTAAAAGTCAGACAAGAAAGATTACTTTAATGCAAAGATATATGAATTAATTGTGTTATTCAACACATTGAATAAAATATTGAAGTTTATTATATTTGAACATCTGCGAAATGTTGTAGAAGCTTGCAACTCAATATTGAACATTCAAATGAAAGTTTGCAAGCACAAATTAATAGATATGACTTTGCAACTAATTATAGAAAAGATACATACTATGTAAAGTGACATGAGAAGAAAAGTAGTCTCACTGCTGAGTTTGAATGAGAAGAATGCATTTGATAATGTGATGCACAGCAAACTCTTACATGACATGAAGAAGAGAAAAGTTTCTAAACTGCTTCTCAAGTTTGTGAAGAACTTACTGAAAGATCAACGCATCATGATCACAATTGATGATTACATGATGATGAAATGCAGCGTGAACATTAACATATCACAAGATTCTTTACTATCATTAATATTATATTTGTTTTACAATGCAAACTTGTTAAAAGCATGTGATAACATTAAGCTGAAAACTAACTTTACAAACTTTGTAAATGATATCAATATTTTGATATATAAAGAGTTTACAAAATGCAACTGCAGAGTTTTTAATGAGATTTATGATAGATGTGAACAGTGATTAAAAATACATGACATCAAATTCTTGATGACAAAGCATGAATTAATTCACTTTATGAGAATTTTTAAATGATTTAATATGAAAGTTGATGTAAAGTTAACAAAACATCAGATTGACTTGAAATCAAATATTAGAATCTTGAGAGTTCAACTGAACTTCAAGCTGAAATGAGCAATTCACATGCATCATGTCAAAGCAAAATTAATAATTAGACAAAAGATCATGCAAACAATCATTGAATCTACTTAAGATTCATTAATGATGATGAGTAAGCAAATATACTTCGCGATGACACATTCTTTGCTTAGTCACAAAGTCATCATATGATATACATCACAAAAAATGAAAGATCATCAAAAGAGTTTGAACATTAAGTTAAGATTAATGCAAGAAAGAGCATTGTGATAAATCATTGACGTTTATCATGTGATATTAATAGAAACTTTATAAATGAAAATAAACACAATGTTGATAGATATTCACTTATGAAAGCTGATACAAAGATCAATTGTAATTGTAATTGTAATTCATACATTCTTGTGACATCAATTTAAACTCGACTCATGAGAGACTCTATGCTATTTATATCGAGTGAACAAAACTCTCTGAGAGAGAAAATTACTTGTCATTTATACGACTGCTTCACGCAGTTGAAACAATGAGATTGACACTGTGTTATCAAGTAATGAATCTATAGCTTCTATTCAGCGCATGATGCTTGAGTAAACTCTTGATGAGAGTGTCTGTGCTGTTTGATTATGACGCATCGTCTTTGTTCTGCTCTTCATTGATGATATTCTATACAACGATGTTTCGATTCGATTCTTGATTCGAAGACAAAAGACGTTTTCTTTGCATTCATGATGCTCATGATTGTAACGTACGTAAAGCTATGTTCTCTTACTCAATGATTGTCATTCATTGAGCAGAGAAATATGTGATGAAAGAGAGATGCACATGATGAAGAGATAGAGTGTGATTGTACTGAGTAACTCTTTTCTTCTCTTGATTTGACTTGTGTCACGTAAACGTTGAATGAATTGTTAGTATAAACGTGCGATCGCAATCGTTTGATGTTTGACTTTGATTAATGAAAGAGAATGCGTTCTGATTGTTCTCTTGAGCTCTCAATTTTTCATGTGAATAAATGAATGACTTGACGTCAAGTAAAGAAGATGAGCTCAAGCTCTTTCAGTATATCAGCGTGATCGACGAGTCACTACTTCTTCAAGCACTGTAGTCACGTCTCTCAATACTTGAAACAACTATTCTATCTGATATCTTTTCATCAATTACTCAATGACACTGTCGATGTGATGAAGACGTTTCAATATCGATGCAGTCAACGAGTCACAAATTCTTCGATCACTTGTAGTTACAACTTGCAGACTCTTCATCTGAATTGTCTTTTTCACTAATAGTATCTTTTCATCTCTTACTGACATCGACATGTCATTAATCTTCTTCGTAGATCAATTGTGACTGTTAGAAGAAGTGTTGTTGCATGAGTGAAAACTTTGCATGATGACTTTTCTGATCACGCAACGTTTTAACATCATTCAAACTGCGTTGAATTGAAATCTCTTGACTTTTTTAACTTTTATTCAAACACAGAATAGAATCAAAAGATTCGTAGTCAACATCATGTACAGATGAATCTTGTTGCCAGTCAAAGTTTCAGCAAATGTAAATGTTTTGTATCAATTTTCAAAATCTTGTTGCTTGCAGCTTTAAAAAGCGAAGCTTTCGTTGAGAAGAACTGTTGATAGCAATAGTAATAGCGCGAACCTGTTTCATTGATTAGTAAATGTATTATCTTTTTGCATTATCATCTTGATAAATATCTTCTTGACAACAGTGCAAAAATCATTGCTTGTGATTACATTCTCAACTTGATCATTGTTCAATGACACAGCAAAATTTTCATTCAAAGTCTTTGATTCAATAGCTTTAATAAACTCTTGAGTCACTAGATTAATAATATGAGTCATACAAGAAATCAAGTTTTGTGCTCTATCTTATGAAATGTCACGTTGATTAAGCACTCTTTCAAGCTTCTTCTTTAGAGTGTCATTGTTGCTTACATTATCAGTAACAACATCAAAAAGCTTGTTCTTGATGTTGTATGTATTCAAAATCTTGAACAGCTTTTGCATTAAATGATAATCAGTATGTTCAACTTCAAGAAATGTAAATTCAATGAGATGTTCATGATATTGAAATGCAGCATTCATTCAATATATCAAGACTCTCAAATAAGCGACTTTTTGAGAACTAAATCATGCATTTAATGTAATAAAAACACGTCGTGACTCTTTTAAATCTTGCTTTATCTTTGCATGAATCTCATCATATTTCAAGAAAATTATGTTTGACAATTTAGTATGATGCACAAAAGTAATTTCTGAACGAAGCATTTGTAGTAACTGTCAAAAATGCTCATTTTCAATGATTCAAAAAGGCAAATTCAGTGCAACGAAGATCTGATACAATATCTTTTTTCAATTCTGTTGATTGAATTGAAATGATAAGTCGATATGACTTTTCTTTTATAAATATGTTAACTTTGCATTATCTATTTGCATTATCATATTGAACTTACACGACTGAAATCTATCTCAAGCTGTGAAAGAGAGTTGAGTCGTTTTCGTTTCATGCAAGCATTTGTCTTAAGATGCTTGATCATATTGATTGTACTAGATTCATCAATAGCTGTAGAATGATCTAGAATTTTAAGACAATTCTTGCATGAAATCTTAGAATATTCTTTCAATGTTGAAATCATTTAAATAAACTGATTTCAGATGTTGAATTGTTTATTTACTTCGATCTTCTTAGCTCAAAGTGAATTATCTATCTTTCTTTGAGTCTTGTTGATGACACTTTCGTCAATAAACATCTGTAGTCATTATTGTTGAAATTGAGCATTGATATCAGAACTTCACTCAACATACTGATTATTCTCTCTTAATATTAGAAGAGAAGTATCACGATAAATTCTATTCATCGCTTCTTGAAGAGTTTGTTTCTTTTCGATGAAAATTTGATTAATGTTTTGTGAATCTTGACTTGCAAAGTCATTAGAATGAAGACTATTGAAAGTAAATAAATGATTGATCAAGAAATTAAATTTTTTCTTGATTGAAGATCTTGATAATTCATATGTTTTATCAATCTCAGACATCTTGCAATGTATTTTATTGATAATGCAACAAGATAATGCAAACAATGAGAGAATGATAATGAAGAAATAATAATAAATTCATACATTCTTGTGACATCGATTAGATCGACTCATGAAAAACTTTATGCTATCTGTATCGAGTGAACAAAACTCTCTGAGGTAGAAAATCACTCGCAGTCTACACAACTGCTTCACGCAGTCGAAACAGTGAGTTTTGAGACTATGTATCAAATTTGTTCGTGTTGATTGCACGTTAGAGAACGAATGTTCTAGTCACTCTAAATTGCTTCAAGAGCTTCGTTTTCATCATCATCTTTGCTACTGCTCTGAGACTCTTTGTGATGATGATGATTATTCAATAGTTCAAGAAGTCAGCATCTTGTAGCATTCTTGATCGCAGATGCAATCAGTTCGAGCAGTGCATGAGTACATGCTTCGTCGTCTGATGACTTCATTCGCAGTTGCATCGCGAGCTATTCGTGCCTGAAACGTTTCTAGAGTGCAGATAAGCATTCAGATCTATGCGTTTGATTTTGATGTGCATTGCGAGAATGCTTTCTGCTTTCTGAAGATCATCACGCATCTTTATCATTTTATTGCTCAGGTGCGACCTTTGTGCTGAGATTGCGTTGATGTCTGCGACGCGTTCTCTGTACTTTTCCCATCATTGATTTCATTGATCTTTGTGATACTGCGTTATTGCGATGCTATCGCTTGTTGAAATCATTGTGAAGAAGAAAATGCATCATTTGCGTCTCAACTGTATCTTCGCATCTTCTTGAATGAAGACATTCAGAAGTACTATTTTCTTGATAATGAGTGAGCAAGAAATGACGCGATTAACTCTCGTCAAACGAGCGCGTATTAGTTCGCATGCTTGTCTGATCTCTTGCGTTCGATCATTGACTCAACTGTGTAGCATGATCTTGTTCTGTAGCATGTTCAGATGAACATGTAGCGAACTCATGTATGTTTCTGCCTCTAGAGTTTCAATGTTTACTCTTTTGAACACTTCTGCTACGTGACGCAGAGTCTGATTCTGAAGTGTTTCTAGTTTGCGTTCTTTGCTCGACAGTTCATCTTTCTTGTCGCGCTGATGTCAAACTGATGCTTCGAATGTGATTTCTGATCTCACTACTGCTGAGTATACTTGTCTCGCTTTTGTGAAGATAGCTTCTCATGTGAAGACTTCAAGATGACTAAGTGTCAGCATTCTTGTGACGTGATTCGTCTCTATTTGTCGAAGATGCGCGTCTTATCGCAGTTTCATGTTCAGTTGCATCTTTAAAACTCGTACGTCTGATTTCAATTTGATAACTGAGCTTTCTATTTGTATGCTAGTCGTCATGTCGAATCTCTTCGATTTTCTAGTGAAATGCGTGAGCTCGTACTTTTCTGATGCGAACGTTGCGTCATGAGTGCAAGCTCATTTCGCGCAGACGTCGTGTGCTTTGCTCAGTGTTCTGCAGATTTCTTCAGTGAATTTGTTGTAGACTAGAATGTTAATATCATTTACGAAGTCAAGCACTTCGATTTTAATTCTCAATGCTTCGCATTTTTTGATTAGACTTGCGTTGAAGAATAGAAAGAGAATCGATGAAATGGAAAATCTCTGCGATATGTCTGTGTTTACCTCGCGCATGTCGCTCGTTTGTCCGTCGAATATTAGCGACGTCTTTCGATTCTTTAGAAAGCTGCGTGTTCATTCGATTATGTAGCTTGACGTTCTTTTCATTTTCAGCGTGTGCAGAAGTCTGACGTGTGAGACTCGATTGAACGCTTCGATGACGTCTAAGCTTAGCATGAAGGTCACATATTTGATTTCACAGTCTCACACTGTGTGAACTTGGTCTATTAGTAGATCTAACGTCGAGATCACAAATCGCTTGCGCCTCGCTCTCATTTGAGCATTTGATAGCATGCGATGAGTCTCGACTATGTCACTCAGTCTTTTGATCATGATCGACTTCAGCGCTTTGCTCATGATATCGAGCAAAGCAATGAGTCGATACGTCTTTGAATCGATATAGTCGCTTTTCTTCAATTTGCGTAATACTATTGTCTGAGTCTTTTTGAACTGCTTTGAATGATACTTGTGTGTTACGCATGCGTTGAATAAACTCGTCAGTACTGAGGTCAGTTCTGCAAGACTCGCTTGAAGCGCTCTGTTTGAAATACCTGAAGCACTCGACACTTTGTCTGCTTTTACTCGTCTGATTGCCTGCTTCACTTCATCTTCTGTGATGCGTGAATTGAATGAGACTGTCAGAGATATGAATGATTCTGCGATGTCGCTGACATTCGCTTGAGAAGATGAGAAAAAGAACTTTTCTTGCAGTATCTCGATTTTTTCCTCGAACGTCGTTGTCATATGATCGATGTTGCTTCGCTTCAGTGACGAAAACTGAGAAAGCTTTTTAGATAGCTGACTTTCGATTCTAGCTCATTTTGCAAAGTGTCATATCGATTTGAGTGCTTCGCTCAGCTCATGCATTTGTGTTCTGAAGTGTGCGCATTTCATTTGTCGAATGATCTTGTTTTTATGATCGTTGTGCTTCAGATATTCATTTCATGCTTCTAATGTGTCTATCGAAAATATGTTGCATACGTTGCATGCAACATACATAAGACACGATCTTTATGCTGGTTTTCTTCTTAGCGAGAGGTAGTTTCTCGCAGCAGATTCACAGTTCAAGACGAGCAAAATCTCTTACTGCTCAGATTTCGACAGTTTACTTCTTAAGCATGAGTCGCAGACGTTTCGTCAGCGATATGCATGCGTATCGCAGTCGATTTCTTCTCTAACCACATCGACACACGCTACTGTTTTCTCGAGCTATACAGACGATGTCTTCGACTAGGGGTTGATTCTACCATCAAGACATTCGAGAGTCAGAGCTCAGTGAAGGGATGAGGTTCTTGAGGTCGACAGTCGCCGTCATTGTATATCACGCTTCGCAGACGCTCGCTTCGCTTGTAAGATGTGCAACTCATCTGTTTCGCGTTATCTGTAGAGATCTTTCTCGTGCAGATCGATCATGTCTTGCAGAGATGTTCGTATGCTACACTTCTAATCAGACAGCATAGTTCGATCATTCTTTACTAACTCGCTTGTGTTTCTCTTCTCTTAACAAAGTCTTCTCGTCAGCGTATCGCTTACGTATAGAATGTCTGTGTTTGAACGTCTGTTAAACGATATTAATGAGACTCTTGAGTTTGCTTGTGTCGAACTTAACGAGTCTCATGAGTTGCTCATGTCGTAGTAACAGACACGCAGTCTTAACAAGATCTATACGTAGTTAGCACGTAGATCTAAAGAATGTTCGTGATTCGAGTTCTTTCTGCTAATCATTCTCAACAGATCAAACGCGAGAATGTTCTGTCTCAGTTCTTGTCATCACGACAACGAGATACTGAATCGAATGATTTTCATAAGCGATTTCCCTCGTAGTTCTGCGTTCTATTTGACTTTCTCATCTGCATGCAGATTGCTTTTTGTAGCATGCGCATTGAGATTATCAAAGTCTGCGCAGTCGCGAAAACTCTGCATGCGATCAACGCACAGCGCTTCATCATCACGCAGCATCTCGATGTCATTCAAACTTTTGATAATCTCTAGACTCTACTGTAGCTAGACAGTAGATTCGTAGTCAGCATCGCATACAGATGAGTTTCATTGCTGATTAATAATGAAGAAATAAGAAATAGTTTTCTTTGTTGCATGTAAATCTTTCAAATATAATGATGCAATAGATTCAAAAATAGTAAATCTTAACATTTAATGTCATTTTTGATTGCTTAATGAGTTGAGTTAAAAACTTGAATTCTGACTCGACTCAAGATCAATATCAAGTCAAGTCACAAGATTGATATCAAGTATTCAAGTTAAGTCATGAGATTGATATTGAGTACTTGAGCGAGTCAGAAAGTAGATATGAAAACTCAACTTAATGATCAGTCTAATTTTCTTAGTCTTATGTAAAATCGAAATGTCTATTGTAGCAGACTCACTATGCAAGGTAGAAGTGTTATTGAAGCAGACTCACTAGTTGCATGTAAATGAGTTGACAGATCAATTCACTGATAAATAAAGCAATGTGAGTAAATAGATCATTGCATTGACGAAAGATGTCTTTATAACAGACTCACTATCAAACATGTCATTGAAGCAGACTCACTAGAAGAAAATTGACTGACTCATTAAAGAGATCAATTCAAATCGCGTCTTTGTAACAGACTCACTAGTTGACACAGAAACACAAGATAAATTGATTCACTGATTGATAAAGTGATGTGCTTGTAAATCATTGCATTGAGAATAGATGTCATTGAAGCAGACTCACTAGTTGCATGTGAACTGATAAATGAATCAATTCACTGATAGATAAAGTGATGAGAAGATCATCGCATTGATGATGTCATTGAAGCAGACTCACTGAGAATTTGCTTCTCAAGATAAAGACTTCACGCAGTTCTATGACTGATCTCGTTTGATTGTTCAACAAATTCGAAGAATCTCTTGCAAATCTGAATGAATGATTAATTCGCTGATCTTTGATCTAGTTGAATGATCTCAATCATTTGTTTATACTCGCTGATCAGCGCATGAGTTTAAATCTTTTGTTTATTCTCGCTGAATCAGCTCACAAAAGAAGAAAGATGAATGCTGCTGCATGAACGCAAGTCACTAGATTAAAGTCAATAGAGAATTGAAGAACTACTAGCAGAAGCACTTGAAGAAATCAATGCAGATTATTTCACTTCGTCTGTAACGAAGAAGCATTTATATAATGTTAGAGATCAGCATAGAGTGAGTCATATGAGTGTAATGTAGCGAGTATATAAATGCTAAGAAAGAAAAGTATCTAGAAGAAAAGAGTCAACTATTTATATGACTCAGAAGAACATAAGCTAACTCTGAATAGAATTGACTTCAAAACAAGTTTATGCTTTAGCAACAAGCAATCAATGATAACTCTCAGAATAGTCATCAACATAGCTATCAACAAAGATGCGTAGCTAGAATCATAACACAGAGCATTGTATTTACGTTGAAACTTTCAATTTTTATTCAGTTCATCATATATTTCTTTCAAATGATTGAATAACTCATAAATCAAAGTAAATGAATTCAAAAAATTAAAACAATGTTGAGCGAAAATATGCTTTGCAGCGTCATCTTCTAATCTAGACATCATGTAAATAATACAGATAGTTTCATCATTGAATTGATCAACATTGACAATCAGCTTGTCATTCATCTTGTTTCTTCAATCTTTTCAACTTGATTCATCTTCATCAGTGAATATAAAGAAATTCGAAAATTTATAGAATTGATGATGTTCATTTTTGAATGAGATGAATTTAGTAAACATCTCTCGTCAAGTATGATTCTCGATAAAAGCATGCAACTTAATATCTTGTTGAGATAGATGATTTATAGTAGATTGAGACTCAGTAGATTGTCAAGATCGAAGCTGATCAGCTGAACGTTGTTTTTCTTTAAGTTTCAACATTGTCTCTTGTAGTCGAGTGTTAATCTTTTTTAAAGTGTTCATTGTCATGCAATTGATCTCTAGCTGTTTCAGTCTCTGAGTATGTTCAACTTGTAGAATGATTCAGTGCTCATTGCATTTCAGAGTCATGACAAGATTAATCTCTTAGCTCATTTAACATCTTAATGATCTCATTCAACTGATTAAGAACTCACTGACGTAGTTGTTTTTCAATCTTGATGTTTTATGAGATCGCGACATTCTGAGATTCAGCTGAAACATTAAAAGAAAGAAGAAAAACTCATTTATTTGCAATGCTTCTAAGTAAATGAGTCATTCATGACTCAACTGATTCAGAGTTGCATGTCATTGTGAAAAAGATAAAAATAGATAAATAGATTTAATTGTGATAAGATTGAGTGATTGATTTGATAAATTTGAGTAAATTTGAATGTGTATTTTGATGAAAGTAATTCAAAGAATCTCTTGCGAATTTTCTGAATAAACGAAGTAGATTATTTCATATCATCTACATGTCAATAGCAAAGTAGTTGATTAGCATTTATCTACTGTTAGAAATCAACATAAAGTAAGTCATATGAATGTCATTTAACTAATAAATAAATGTTAAGAAAGAAAAGTATCTACAGAGAAGAACTCACAGCTTATATATATTTCTGATCTCTGTGCTAAACTTGAAAGAATTGATGTCTTACACAGATGATGCAGAGACTCGATGATATCATCTTTAGCTTGAATGCTCACTAGACTCAATTAAAGATAGTCAAGATCAAGAATAGATTGAGAATAAAGTTGAGAATAAATCGAGAATTGTAACAAGCTGCAAGAAGACAATATGATGTTATAAAAATTCAAAGATTGAGTCTTTAAGAAGAAATGCAGTTGTAAAAATGCATTTCATTAACTATGAATGATGCATGTCTGCAAGACTAGCTTGCAAGATTAGATTAAAGAAGTTAATGAGTGAATAAAAATAACAACTTGACAAAAGATGAAAACTCTGCAAGCTTTTACTTTCATTTCTTGATAATTAGTTTTATCATCAATAAAGTGCTATCTTATTATCTTCTACTACACAGTTTCACATAAAAAGATTTCATCATCTTACATTCATATAAAATCAAGTATCTGTATGATGTTTATTTCAAAGTCACTAAATCTAGTTAAGTGATCACTAAATTTATTTGAGAAAGATGTATATGTAATTGTAATTGTAATTCATACATTCTTGTAACATTGATTTAAACTCAATTCATGAAGAACTTTATGCTATTTATATCAAGTGAACAAAACTTTCTGAGAAAGAAAATCACTCATCATTTATATGACTGCTTCACACAGTTGAAACAATGAGATTGACACTGTGTTATCAAGTAATGAATCTATAGCTTCTATTCAGCGCATGATGCTTAAGTAAACTCTTGATGAAAGTGTCTGTGCTGTTTGATTATGATGCATCATCTTTGTTCTGCTCTTCATTGATGATATTTTATACAACGATGTTTTGATTCAATTCTCAATTCAAAGATGAAAGATGTTTTCTTTGCACTCATGATGCTCATGATTGTAACATATGTAGAGCTGTGTTCTTTTATTCAATGATTGTCATTCATTGAGCAGAGAAATATATAATGAAAGAGAGATGCACACAATGAGAAGATAGAATGTGATTGTACTGAGTAACTCTTTTCTTCTCTTGATTTGACTTGTGTCATATAGACATTGAATGAACTGACAACAAGATTCATCTGTTCATGATGTCGACTACGAATCTTTTGATTCTATTCTGTGTTTGAATAGAAGTCAGAAGAGTCAAGAGATTTCAATTCAACGCAATTTGAACGATGTTAGAATGTTGCGTAAGCGAAAAAGTCAATCGTGCAGAGTTTTCACCTACGCGACAACATTCTCTCTAACAGTCACAATCGATCTACAAAGAAGATTAATGACATGTTGATGTCAGTAAGAGATGAAAAGATATCTAGTGAAAAAGTCGGTCTCAGTATGAGAGTCATGACTACAAGTGATCGAAGAATTTGCAACTCGTCGATCGCGTCGATATACTGAAACGTCTTCATCACATCGACAGTGTTGTTGAGTAATTGATGAAAAGATATCAGGTAGAATAGTCAATCTCAGTCTGAGAGTCGTGACTACAGTGCTCGAAGAAGTAGTGACTCGTCGATCACGCTGATATACTGAGAGAGCTTGAGCTCACCTTCTTTACTTGACGTCAAGTCATATATCTGTCTACGTGAAAAATCGAGAGCTCAAGAGAACGATCAGAACGCATTCTCTTTCATTGATCAGAGTCAAACATTGAACGATTGCGATCGCATGTTTATACTAACAATTCATTCAACGTCTACGTGACACAAGTCAAATCAAGAGAAGAAAAGAGTTACTCAGTACAATCACACTCTATCTTCTCATCGTGTACATCTCTCTTTCATCACATATTTCTCTGCGCAATGAATGACAATCATTGAGCAAGAGAATGCAGCTCTACATACGTTACAATCACGAGCATCACAAGTGCAAAGAAAACATCTTTCATCTTTGAATTGAAAATCGAACCGAAACATCATTGTATAAAATATCATCAATGAAGAGCAGAACAAAGATGATGCGTCATAAATGAACAACACAGACACTCATTAAGAGTTTACTTGAGCATCACGCGCTGAATAGAAGCTATAGATTCATTACTTGATAACACAGTGTCAATCTTATTGTTTCGACTGCGTGAAGCAGTCGTATAGACGACGAGTGATTTTCTTTCTCAGAGAGTTTTGTTCACTTGATATAAATAGCATAAAGTTCTTCATGAGTTGAGTCTAAATCGATGTCATAAGAATGTATGAATTACAATTACAATTACAATTATAAACATTGAATGAATTGTTAGTATAAATGTGCAATTGCAATCATTTGATGTTTGACTCTGATTAATGAAAGAGAATGTGTTTTAATCATTTTCTTGAACTCTCAATTTTTCATGTGAATAGATGAATGACTTGATGTCAAGTAAAGAAGATGAGTTCAAGCTTTCTCAGTATATCAGCATGATCAACAAGTCACTACTTTTTCAAGCATTGTAGTCACGTCTTTCAATACTTGAAATGACTATTCTATCTGATATCTTTTCATCAATTACTTGATGACATTGTTAATGTGATGAAGATGTTTTGATATTGATGTAGTTGATGAGTTGCAAATTCTTTGATCACTTGTAGTCACAATTTGCAGACTCTTCATCTGAATTATCTTTTTCACTAGTAGTATTTTTTCATCTTTTACTGACATTGACATGTCATTAAAAAGATGTATATGTAGTAAAAAGAAATGTAGCTGTAGTAAAAAGAAACGTCGATGTAGTAAAAAGAAATGTATGTTTAGTGATAATCTTTATTTAAATGATTTTATTTAAAACAGTATTTTATACAACATAAAACTTTAAGCAACATTTCAAACAATTATTTTAAATTATTTTAAATTGATTGACAATGAGATTCATTTATACATGATGTTGACTATGAATCTTTTGATTCTATTCTGTGTTTGAATAGAAGTCAAAAGAGTCAAGAGATCTCAATTCAACGCAGTTTGAACAATGTTAAAACGTTGCATGATCAGAAAAGTCATCATGCAGAGTTTTCACTCATGTGACAACACTCTTTCTAACAGTCACAATCAATCTACAAAGAAGATTAATGACATGTCAATGTCAGTAAAAGATGAGAAGATACTACTAGTGAAAAAGACAACTCAGATGAAGAGTCTGCAAGTTGTGACTACAAGTGATCAAAGAATTTGTGACTCATTGACTGTGTTGATATTGAAACATCTTCATCACATCAACAGTATTGTTAAGTAATTAATGAAAAGATATCAGATAAAATAGTCATTTCAAGTATTGAAAGATGTGATTACAGTGCTCGAAGAAGTAGTGATTCGTCGATCACGCTGATATACTGAAAGAACTTGAACTCATCTTCTTTACTTGACATCAAGTCATTCATCTATTCATGTGAAAAATCGAGAGCTCAAGAGAACAATCAGAATGCATTCTCTTTCATTGATCAAAGTTAAACATTGAATGATTGCAATTGCACGTCTATACTAACAATTCATTCAATGTTTATGTGACATAAGTCAAATCAAAAGAAGAAAAGAATTACTCAGTACAATCACACTTTATCTTTTCATCATGTGCATCTCTCTTTCATCACATATTTCTCTGCTCAATGAATGACAATCATTAAGTAAGAGAACACAGCTTTACATACATTACAATCATGAGCATCATGAATGCAAAGAAAACATCTTTCATCTTTGAATCAAGAATTGAATCAAGACATCGTTGTATAGAATATCATCAATAAAGAGCAGAACAAAGATGATGCATCATAATTAAACAGCACAGACACTTTCATCAAGAATTTACTTGAGCATCATGCGCTGAATAAAAGCTATAGATTCATTACTTAATAACACAGTGTCAATCTCATTGTTTCGACTGTGTGAAGCAGTCGTATAAATGACAAGTGATTTTCTTTCTCAGAGAGTTTTGTTCACTCGATATAAATAGCATAAAGTTTCTCATGAGTTGAGTCTAAATCGATGTCACAAAAGTGTATGAATTACAATTACAATTACAATTATTTTAAATTATTTTGAAGATTATTATTTAATACTGTTAAACTGATTTCACATTTCAGTAGTTTGTGCAGATGATTTTACTTCATTCGATAAAGCATGTTGCATTCAAGCTAGTCTTGATCTCGTCATGCAAAAGAAAAAAATTGAGATTCTTGATAGCTATTTAAACGAAGAAATACACTCAAGATCTATCATCATGAGAATTTATAATACAATTAAGATGAATTGACAAAGATCAACAATGTTTCTCAATATATTCTGAAAGTTGACAATGAGTTCAAAATAAGTTGCATTGAATGATTGATTATTCATCTTGATGATGTGATGATTCTGAATAACTGTTGAGATCGTGCCTAGAATCTAATCACACTGCAGCGAGGTAGTGCGTAGCTGAATAGAATGTTTGATCAATAGAGGTAGCTATAACTAGAATATTAAGAATACAGAAGAAATCAAAGAGAGTTTCGAGCTGTATCTATAGTAGGGCAAAACAAAGGGGGCGAAGCAGGTTTGCTCGAGTATCGAAAGCGCTAGAATAGAGTGTTGAGGCTAGAGGTTCAACATGGGCCAAAACCTCTAGAGCTTGTTGGCTAGGAAACTCTATTCAATCTCGACACACTCGTAACATTACCTTCTTCTCTTTAAAAGTCATGTTTCTATGACTTGTAGTGTAGTTCATAGCACTGACGTAGGGCCTTGGTGCCTGTCTTTCTATCAACCTTCCTATTGATTCAAACCAACCCGCCAAATGTCTATTGTAGCAGGCTCACTATGTGGGATAGGATGGTCATTGAAGCAGGCTCACTAGTCGACTTGCTCATCGAAGAGGTCGGCTATCGGCTTGCCATTGAAGCAGGCTCACTAGTTGCACGTGGACGTGAGGTAGACCGGTTCACTGGTAGGTAGGGCGATGAGGGTAGGTATGTCATCGCATTGACGAAGGGTGTCATTGAAGCAGGCTCACTAGTCGACTTGCTCATCGAAGAGGTCGGCTATCGGCTTGCCATTGAAGCAGGCTCACTAGTTGCACGTGAACGTGAGGTAGACCGGTCCACTGGTAGGTAGGGCGATGGGGGTAGGTAGGTCATCGCATTGACGAAGAGTGCCATTGTAGCAGGCTCACTATGAGGACGCCATTTGTAGTAGCAGGCTCACTAATTTGATCTGACGGCACAGATTGTTTTGACTCGCCTGATCCACGAGCTTGGTTCGGGGCGAAGAGGGAAAGGGATGGGTTGAACAGCTTATTTTCACTCGTCTGCTTCACGAGAATGGGTTGATTCTAGAGCAATCCACGAAGGTTCTTTATCGTGATCCTCTTAATCGGGTGAACTGTGCGTACTTAATGAGCGGTAGGTCCTCTAGCAATTCAAACAGCCTCGCCGTTGATTCTATTGACCCCCTGGTGTTGTTCTGTCTTTCGGTTGCGTCGACCACCAGGTAAAACAAATTTCTTTATACTCGTTCCGTTGTCCGCCGAGTAGCTTGAATGGGTAATGGAACCGGTATCGTGTGGTAAACGGATTCTTAATATAATGTTGGGACCGTGCCTAGAATCTAACCACACTGCAGCGAGGTAGTGCGTAGCTGGATAGAATGTTTGATCAATAGAGGTAGCTATAACTAGGATATTAAGAATACAGAAGGAATCAAAGAGGGTTTCGAGCTGTATCTATAGTAGGGCAAAACAAAGGGGGCGAAGCAGGTTTGCTCGGGTATCGGAAGCGCTAGGATAGAGTGTTGAGGCTAGGGGTTCAACATGGGCCAAAACCTCTAGGGCTTGTTGGCTAGGAAACCCTATTCAATCCCGACACACTCGTAACAATAACTCACTGCTACACAATGTTTTACTTTTCTACTCTACTTTGAATGAGAGCTATCAGCTCATCATTGTCGATGTGTCTTGCTGACATGCAAGTCTTGACTTCGTTTTTTGTCTCTCTTCTTCAACTTCTATCGTTGCATTTCTTCTTTAAATGTCGAGACTCTCTTCTTTAACTTCTATCGTTGCATTTCTTCTTTAAATGTCGAGACTCTCTTCTATTCGATAGTGATCAGAAACTCTGTCTTCGCTGAGAAAAGTCTGAAGACACATTTATCTGTCGTGATTGTACGACAATTCAGCAACCTTCACTGATCGCGCTAGAAAGCAAGAGTCTGAAGTCTGCAGCGAGAAGATGTTGTTTTCATGATCATCACATTTCTCTTTCGAGATGAGTCTTTGTTCAAACGATGAGAATGTGTACTGTTACAACTTCGTTAATTCAACTCTCACATCTTCAGTCACAATTACAACTCTTTCTGATAATTCGACTTCATTCAACATGAGCAAATTCAAGCCTAATTACGAGTTGAATGGGAATGTCAGCATCACGAACCGTGACAGTCATTTCCGCGATGAAGCTACAGTCACAGCCTTCTACAGTGAGTTTTCGACAAACCGAGTCTGTGATTTCCAACCCTCAATCTGCTGATTCACCATACGAAATCGAAATCGAAGCACAAAAGATGCGCATCTCACGGCTAGGCAAGACCATTCAATTCGACCAAATTAAAGATCGCAAAGTCTACATCGCTTTAAGCGCACGGTGCGAACGAGGAAGCTTTCACCCGACCTTACTAATCTGTGTCGACAAGCAGAGGATAGAAGGAAAAGGGTAGAACATGAATAATGCTGCCGGGGGTTGGGAAGCTGAAGTATGTTCCTTTGACGATGTGCTTCTGCGTAAGAACCTGGTTCTTCTCTACGAGGTTGGCCGGCTCAATTGGAGCAACCTAGGTGCATGTGAGGACAAATTGCTTGAGCTTGAAGCGGATGGATGGCACGCATTCACTCTCAACGCAAGGGAATAATCCGAGCATCAAAGGCTTCACTTCTACGCTTCCTATGATTGCTCAATCCGAATCCGATGGCCCAACATATCCAAGCTTAGTGCCGGGTTCCATGAGAATGAGACGGGCCTTGTTCACGTTACAGGAGGCCGACCTAATCACTGTTCACGGAGACTTGGATGGAATCGAGGTTGGGGCTGTCCGAACGGCAACGCACCTGGAACGTTTTGTGGTGAGTGGCGGCGCCGATGCCACTGTTTACTAGGAACCGAGGAGACTATGATTCCAGGTGGATGGGATTCGAGGTGGATGGAATTCGGGGTTCATTAAGCTCGAGGTTATTACGGACCGAGACAGCAACGTGGTCGCAAAGTAGGCATACTCACGTATGGTTCAATCATAGTAGAAGCTTACATCGATCAAACCGTCTTCCTTTCAACGACAAGGTAGCGTGAACATTGCAGCAGTGCCTTGAGGTAGCCATACATCACTTTTGTAACTACCTTGTACACCTCACACGCAGTGGAACACGCCAGGGTATCTTTTCGTCCTTTACTTTCTCCAACCCCACAATCGTGATATCATCATATCTTCATCGTCCGCCTCCTGTGCTGCAGGTCCTGAAAGTGCTGGTACATGATGCCACGCTCCAGCCACCTGAGAAGACCGTAGCAGTATTCAGAAGCTGTCCCAAGACTTTGATTGGCATACAGCAGAGAGCTCATGTGAGCACTATAGAGGCCCGAGTCGCGAAACTCTGCCCAAGTGCCGCATTTGCAGGGGACTGGGAAGCGTACTGTAGCTGCAGACGAGCGTACAGACATCCTCGCGACGTCGTCCAGGCAGTCTTTCTGATCAGGCGCTTTGAAATCTTTTGCATACAAGTGAAGTGGCGGTGAATATGATATATTGTATCATGATTGTTATGCTGTCTGGTTTGAGCAACAAACGGACTTGCAAAGTCTCTTATTTGAGTGATACCAGTTGGCGTGAAGATATGCATGATAACGGCAATTCGACCAGATCATCTACGGGACTGACCCGGGTGAATTCAGAAGAAGCTCTGTTGAAAGCAGGAAACAGTACTGATTTACAAAGAGCAGAAACATTGGATTCATTGTCATTGAAATCAAGATTCAAGTCATAGATTGAAAAATATACTGTGAAAGACAAAACACTTAATCGAGTCTAAGTTTTGATTATCGATTATTAAGAAATACAAAAGGTTATGGTCAGCATAGCACTTTCTTCAACTGAATCGACGGCACTAGAAGTAGGCCTCCCTATGTCTGGCAAGGGCGTACAGCACGCAGTGAATATGCCATACACTCGCCGGGTTCAACTTGATCTTCCCTGCCCCATTATCGACATCGCCGCCTCCTTCATCTTCCCTCTCACGACCCCCTGGATTATGTTGAAAGCTGCAATAATTGCTTCATTGACGATCATCAAGGCAGGGCAGGGCTCAGGTATCAGATTCCAGACAGTCGCTTCATTGAAGTTTACTGTTTGAAAGTGTTAGCTCGACTCTTGCATTTCGGATGCTGATGATAATAATAATAATATGTGAGAAGACCACGTAAAACGGCGTTCAGACCATATTCGTTCTCACCTGCACACAAAGTGAATCCGCGTCCAGTTTTATATAGTCAGACGCTTGGCTCGATCTGGAATACGGCGAGTGGACGGCCGGCCGTCTCCCACTCATTTTGTTCTCTATCTCAATTCTATCGTTCAGTAACCATGGCCCAGTTCCGATCCAAAACGCTTGATCTCAGCTGCTTCATCAACGCCAGGGTCATCAGAGATCACACAAAGCGGTTGGATCCCCACCCTAACCCCCCAGAAACCCCACTGACAGCTTCCAGGAAAGTATTCGAGCAGTATGAGACCGACAGGTAAACCACCCTCTACCCTCCCCACGAACCACATGGAACCGCCAGAAACGGCAATCAGTTACCGTCCACCAGCTTCTCACCAGCGCGCTAACCCGACCATTCCCCACAGACAAGCTCTCCGCTACATAATCCGCAATACCACCCTCCCCCAGCGCACCCGCGCCCAAGCCCAGCTCCAGCTCTCACAAATGCACTGCTACACCCGCTCAACACAGATAAACAACAGGTGTATAGCAGGCGGGAAATCGAGGGGAGTGTTTAGTGATTTCAGATTGGCTAGGGTAAGTTTAATCTTGAGAGGACATTCTTCGGAAGGAACGATGCTGATGTTGGGGTGGCAGTTCCAATTTAGGATGAATGCACTGGAGGGGAGTTTGCCGGGGGTGAAGAAGGCGAGTTGGTGACGGGAAAGGGATGGATGCTGGAGGAAGGATGGCATCGTGAATAGGGTTTCTGTTCACATGGCATGGCGTTGCATTGAGGGCGTTACGGGCCCAGTAGTAATGCAAAACACTGCCGAATGGCATTATTGAAGATCATCTCAACCTGTCAATGCTGGAGCACCAACGTCGATGTACTTTTCATTGGATACAGACTTCTTATTCATCTGATCTTCGGTTACTCGCAGACCAAATTCACCTAAAACCGTTTGGCTCCCTTTACCGTTATGTTACCTTGGAATCTGCAAAGCCAACACTTTTTCTAGATTCATCGATATCACGTGTCATTCATCTGTTCCGTCTGTCTTCATATGATACGTACTTCACCACTTCTCACCGGTATAGCTGCGTCCACTTCTTTCCTACCTTCCACGAATCTACTTTGCCCTATCAAGACTCCAAACGTAATCACAACAACTGCCATACCGCCGACAATGTTTCGTCGCCTGAGCAGTAGCCTTCCCAAAGAGTTCGAGTATCCTGCAGATCTCGAGAAGCTAGGGTTGTTCTCTCCACCTTCGAAGACTTATTTTAAGCACTTTCTGACTATGTACTCAGATACTACCTCAACAAAAATGACCAGATCCGCTCAATCGCACGCCCAGATCAGGAATTCAACTACTTCATCTCGAAGAATGAGCATCTCTGCGATGTTCAACGCGAGGCAATGAACAGTAAATCACTCTCCCTTCTGCTTTTCCAAAACCAGCTAACTTCATGTCTCAGCCTACATCCGACGTATGCTCCATGACCGTTTCCTCTCATCATCCCTCACAATCACCCGCCTTCCAATCAACGCCAGTCCTAGCGATCCACATGTACCGATTCTTACATCCAGCAATCTCTCCGCCGCCAAACGCATAATCCTTTACTTTGGCGAAGCGGTTCAAGACCTTGGCATATTCGCCTATCGAACCACGGGCCAGGAGAACAATGCAGCTGGCAGTGCACTTAACTTCGTGCATTCTATCCAGGCTTCCAAAGACTCCCCAGGTATCGTAATTGCGAACATGGGTCAACTTATCTGGTATCGCCGTGGTGAGAGAGCCGTCACACAGCAGACATGGAATGCTCTCCCGAGGAAGACAGCGGTCAGTGGGCCGATGCGGATCGATGATAAGAAGAACCGCGTACTGGGAAATGAGGATATGGCGGCACATGTTCAGTCTGTGTTCGAAGCTGTCGGTCGGCTAGCAAGAAAGGACGCGGAGATTGATGTCATCGGGCTCAGTGACGGTGCTTGGAAAGTGGTGGCGTATTTGCAAGCAAACTGGGAAACCTGGAAGAGCAGGGTCGACGCAATTGCGATTGGCACATCCTCAGTTTATCCAGGATACGAACTTTGGCACGAGAACTTCGCTGAATTCTGGGGAAAGGTAAGTCCCTCCTCCAGCCCAGCCCTGTGTCACATCCACTGATTTGGTCATAGCGAGCTCGTGCATATCTCATCTCCAGTGAGCCTGTCGATACGCCTTTGACTGGACGTGAAGATTTTGGCTGCAGCTGCTATTCATCCGGCTCAGATGTCCATGAAGAGATTATCATGCCACGTGCTCACAAGAGCATGCTTTCATTTTTCCAGCTCGTAGCTGACGTGCCAGGGTACCAGGAACATGAACAACTAGGACTCGGTGTGGACAACAACGAAGCACGGGAGGTACAGTGGGTTGAAGGAGATGATGAAGCTGCTGGTCTAGGTCCGAGCATAGTGATTAGCAAGGCGAAAGAAGCTCCCCATTAAAGCGGGTGGAGACCGGTAAGGCGGTGTCGGGGTGTTGTTTGTGGTGGCAATTGAAGCCAACACGTCTCCAACCTTTATACTAGCATCAAGATGTGCTGCCCGTCGGACTACAAACCCATATCCCGGATCCCAGAGTATGCAACGCCAGAAACCGTTGCTAGAATTCTGACGGAATTCCAATGAAGCGTAGGTACAACTTAGAAAAAGAACAATCCTGATTTAGTACCAGCCGCTTCCTTCTTGCGCTGCTCTTCCCTAAGTAAACGATTCACACTCTTCAACTTCTCCTCAACCAACCTAGCTTCTTGCTGCCACTTGACATCCTTTCCCTCTTCAACCGTAATGCTACTACCGCCCCAAAACCAATTCCCACCACTGCTACTATTCTGCTGCGTGGGTGATTCCTTCTCACGCTCTTCTCTCAACAGCTTGTTCACCATCTTAGACCAATTGCCCATTCCAACCTCCAGGCACTCCAAGCACTTTGTCCTCGCATCTGGGTCGTCTCTCGCTCCGGATAAGAGAATAGCTTCAGCTAGGTCCACGGCATCGCGTGTCCAGCTCAAGCCCGATTGTTGGTTCTGCGATTTGTTTCCATTGTCGGATGAAAAATTTAACGATCTTTTTGAACTCCCGGATACGGTATTTGGGGCCGACCCTAGGGAAGCAGAAGCAAAGATTATCTCCCCAATATAGGCCATCAAGGCCGCCTCTTCGCACATCTCTACAGGTGTACGAACAAGGATCTCGTCGCCTGTTGGTGGCGGAGTAGGATAGGCTGGAGATACAAGTAAGGACGCAACTGAAGAGACAAGATTTCGAAGCACAGAAGTATCATTTTCCCAAGCTGGATATTCGGACTTAGATAGGCTGGGGGTAGGGGTAGAAGAAAGCTTTCGGCGGGCTCGCAAAACAGATAGAAACACTGGAAGGGCTGTCGCGAGGTTACTGTTCCGAGCATGATGCATAGCCAAAGATGTTGTAGCGAGCAAAAGGTTGGAGGAGATGTAACTAGCGTCAGCGTTGATGATGCCAGACTTTGTGTCTGCAACACCATCGACCCCAGTAGGTAGTGCACCCATTGCAATATCCAGACCCCAATCATACATCTCTTCGGCACTTGAGTGCAGGCCTTTGAAATCAAGATAGTCTGCACAAGCCAGCGCCGCATCAAGACGTTGACGTGTGGTAAAGCCACGAGTCATTAAAATTTTCATGTAATAAGTCTCAGGCTTCTCGAAAGCTGGCTCACAGTTCTCTTCAAGCGGAGCGGCTGCCATACCGACTTTTACGGGTTTGGGGCGTGGATTCGAGGGCCCAATGACGACTTCCGGTGGAAAGGCCATGTTTCTTGTGGTATCACGGACCCAGCCTTCAAGATGTTCAGCTGCGCGCGCACATCCCATGATGGTGGCGTGGTACCCCCGGCGCCATGGTTCGGGTTTGGAAGAGATATCGAATCCTGTTTTGCCTACCCCAGGAACATATATATCGCCTTCGTCCTCAAGAATGGGATGAAGATCACATCCGTCTATGGAGGGATCTTCAAGACGTGAGAGCAGCTTGCGAAAACCGTTTCCTGCAAGCAGCCAATTCACTACACCAGTTCCATTTCTCTGTATATCTTCTTCGCTCCATGCATCGCGGTAGATCACCTGAGACCAGAAATTCCACATCGGTGGAGACTGATGGTGACGTTCAAGGCGTTCTTGCAGAAGCCCCCACATACTAATAAAGAGGAGAATGACCATGGTCCATCCATATACAGTGTACTTCGCGGCTTTCCATAATTGGTCCTTAATGTATAGCTTTCGCTCCGTTGTCAGGAGACGTGATACCTGATACTGGAACTGGCCTCGAGCAAGAGATGTAGGGGCCCGGATACTACATGGGCCATGGAGGAAGGGTAATTGAGGGCGTAGAGTTGCACGAGAGATGATGAGAAGTTGCGAATTCTGCGTAAACAGGCGTAAGCCTGGTGTTTGTTTCGTAGGATTAGGGGACCGTAGAGGGCGACTGGAGGATATTATCCGCGAAAGCATGAGTCGTTGGGTGAACATGGTTGACAGTTCTGTTGAAGGCGTGGGGGAGGCAAGAGGGTCGAGTGACGATCCTTCTCGGCAAAGCTTCGGCGGTTTCTCAGATCCAAGCCCTAAATCCGAGCTCCTAGTAAAAGATCCTTAACGATAACATATTTGCACTGGATATGGCACAATCAGCTCAGCCCTCCCCACTGCAACTAAGCCATATTCCAGAGGGCAAAGAATGTCTTGCACGTACTCTCGATGACCTCCTAGAACGCTATCTACATCTCCTACATCGATACCAGGCCCTACACCAAGATCTATGCCGTGACCTTTCAGCAGTATGTATTTCTTTAACGTGGCAATTACTGGCAAAGCATCAATGACATTCCTTGCTTACTCTGACCTAAGGGATACATATCTCTTGCCCAAGCGAATTTCTCGAACTCAAATCGCATCCGCTACGGCCAGGACTTCTACGACGAGAGAATGCAGGCCAAAACTCATGTGTACGAGACCACCGCCTATGTGCACATCGTCCTAGATTTGTAATATGGGCTAACTCTGTTTCCCAGATCCGTAGGTGTTATAAGCCCAACCTTTTCTATTATCCTACCTCCGAACATCTCATCAACTCAACCATCGGAAGACATCAGTGCAAAAAACCTGCAATTAAAGCCCAATGAAACACTGGACGATAGGGACGACTGCACGGAAACGCCAAAGAAAGCATCTATTCTTGATTCCGAGCCGTCTCCACGTGATCCTCTGAATTGGTTCGGGATTCTGTTGCCGCCAGCGCTGAGGCAGTCTCAAGCGGCATTTAAGAGCGCAGCTACTGGCACCATACCCTCATTAGCAAGCACTGTCAAAGAAATGAAAGATATCGAATTAGAGGTGCGCAGAACGCGGAAGAGACTCCGTAGAGCGGGATGAACTGGATCTCAGAATGGTCTCCCTGAGAACCATATGCCAACAAGTATGACGGAGACCTCGTTGCAGCTCCAATATTATTAAGAATTGTCTTGGGTAGGAGATAACAAAGAGTGCTGGAAATGCCAGCGAAATCCCAAGATCGCTAGGTCAATCAATCGCCCCGCGCCGAGTGATCTTACGAATCCATTGCGGGGTCCAAAGCAAAATAAGTACTGTACTCGTACTTATATAACGTCTACCATGGGCCACGCAAACTCACTTGAAGGAAACAACACTTCAAGACGAGCAAGGCTCATCCCGATCTCGCAATGACGCAGCAGTCCCTCCTCAAAGTCATGGAAATCACCGACATTGATCTTGTGCCCTATGAAGAGCTCTACAAGCACTTCCACTCTCACCCAGAACTCTCCCTCCAAGAGCGCGAAACCGCCGCAACCGCTGCCTCCCACCTCCGCAAACTCAATGCTGGCTTTGAGATCCACACCGATATTGGCGGTCATGGACTTGCTGGCGTCCTCAGAAATGGGGAAGGCAAGACCGTCCTCTTGCGCGCAGATATGGATGCGCTGCCTGTAGAGGAGGATACTGGACTCTCGTATGCCAGCAAGGCCACAATGCGCGACTCGGACGGTGTAGTGAAGCCGGTGATGCATGCCTGCGGGCACGACATGCACGTCACTTGTCTGCTAGCAGCAGCAGAGCAACTGTCTCGTATCAAGTTCGCCTGGAGCGGCACCCTAATCGTGGTCTTTCAACCCAACGAAGAGCGTGCCGGTGGCGCACAGGCAATGATTGACGATGGCCTCTACTCTAAAATCCCCATCCCTGACATCGTCCTCGGGCAACACGTTATGGCTGATCGCGCTGGGCACGTGGGGTCTAAAGTCGGCACTATCATGGCCGCAGCAGACAGTTTCAAGATCACAATATACGGCCGTGGTGGACATGGCTCCATGCCACATAGAACGATCGATCCAGTCGTCATGGCCGCAAATATAGTGATCCGGCTACAGACAATCGTAAGCAGGGAAGTCAATCCAAGCGATATGGCCGTGGTGACGGTAGGGGCGCTGCAAGCAGGACAGACGGAAAACATCATCAACGACAAAGCAGAGATGAAAGTGAACGTACGGACCATAAACACCGAAACGCGAGAGCGAGTCCTAAAAGCCATCAAAAGAATCGTTAAAGGCGAATGCGAAGCCAGCAACAGCCCAAAAGAGCCACTCATCGAAAACACCTCAACTTTCCCCATGACAGTCAACAATAAAGAGATAACCGACCAGCTCGCCGCCTCCTTCGCCGACGTCTTTCCCTCCTTCGACGCGGACGCCCCGCGCGTCAACGCCTCGGAAGACTTTTCCATTCTTGGAACCGCCGTCGACCGCCCGACGAGTTTCTGGTTCTTTGGCGGCGTGGATCCGGAGAAGTGGGATGAAAAGGAGAAGGAGGGCAGGTTGGTGGAGGATATCCCGGTGAACCACTCGCCCTTTTTTGCGCCGGTGGTGCAGCCGACGTTGCGGACGGGGGTAAGGGCGTTGTGTGTGGGGGCGATGACGTTCTTGACTAGGAGGATATTGTAAAGTTGGAGGGCAGTGAAGGAAAGGGGATATTAGTGGTTGTGGGAGGGGATGTTCCGTATATGTTCTATAGCGCCCTGAGCATTGGCAATGTTACCAAACTCTTCGAAAAGCTATCTCGGTTGAGTTCACCAGCAGGAGGAGGCGAAAGCAGTATCAAAACCCCAATAGCTAGGCCGACTACAGAAAAATGGGCAATTCTGTCAAGGAAGACCCTTTCCAAGACCCTTTTTCCTTTTCTCCCAATCCCACATATATGACAATTGAGCTCAACACAACAGCGACAATCTTTTGAAAATCCTACAATACTGATCATCGAATTGAAGTTGTTCAAGTGGACAAACATGGATACTTGCAACAACATAGCAAGACTTTGACTTGTCCAGCTCGACAGCCTGGGCCATGCTTGCTACAAAAACGTGCTCTTGTTTACTGTCTTTCGACAACGCCTAGCGAGCCGCGAACGTCAAGGATGTTATACTTATATCGACCTCGCATTATGAAGAAATCCGAGAGGTAGACGGTAGATAATGGCAGTTTTGGGCAGGGGTTGCAGCTTCCGTTCTAATTGTATGAGCATGGAGTATTGGCTTCAAACCAAGGGCAGGAGCCTTACCAAGATGACGGTGATGCAGGATGAACGTCTGACCTAAAGCCCTTTTGGAAGCTCATTGAGTGGCAATGGCAATCTTAGTTGTGCCTGAAAGGAGTTGTTGAAGCCTTCCTCAACGGTGAAGCGATTGACGGTAAAGCCCTGATCGATCGTGAAGTCCTTATTAATGATATTCCCTTTTTGTAGCGGCGATGCACTTCTCATAGGAGCTCTCCCACTTAACGACTTGCGACGAGAATTGACGGTCGAGGCTTCATGTATGGCTGAAAATCCCAATGAAGTTGTCCTCCTAGGCTGAAGTGACTCCTCGATAACAAAGTCCTCCTCAGATGTAGTTCTTTCGTCATGGTGATATTTACCTCAGCAATAGCACTCTTCCTCGCTGATATGGCCAAATGGTTCCAATGGCAATGGTGCGATTCTAAACCGTCTTCGCACTCATCCACGGTAAGAGGATAGCTGAGGTGGATTATCGAACTTGTTGTCTAGGAATTACGCTTGTCCAAAGACCTCTCCAAACTGCCCAGAAGATCTTCTTCGCCACTTGGGAAACGTACGTCTTCATCCATAGGTTCACCGCTGGGTACTTCCTTGGGTACATCAGGTTCAGCAAGACCTCCCAACGAATTGTGGTCTGGGGGAAGCTCAGTGTTCACCAATGGCTCGTCTGTACTCGATAGATCTTCGACGGCGATGGCACTAGAAGCAGGTATCTGATCTAGTGCTGGCGCTAAGGATATGACTGTATTTTCTGCTGGTTCGACTTGAATCGTCGGAGCTATAGAGCCTTGGCCGGCAGCAGCTAACGGTAGATCTGGCGAGCTGGAGGGCTCTCTTTGAAGTGGCGCTGCGGATGCTGTAAGATCAAGTTCTAGTGCTTCGGCACCTCCGTCTGGCTCAGCACTTGGTGTAGGCTGCGGCCGCTTAGATGGTGAAATGGACAGAGAGCTTGGCGAAGGTGAGAGTTCTCCTTCCTCTCTATCACCATCGTCTCCCTCTTCGCCTTCCTCATCATCCTCACTAGCGTCTTCGCCGCCATCGTCGCCATCCTGTAGTACAGAGTCTTCTCTCATCTCCACGTCTTCTTTGGCGTTTCCTTGCCCATTCGCGATTTTGTCTTCACCAACGCCCAGCGTCACACTATCGGGCTTCCTGTTAAGGCCCTGAATTGCGGTCACGGGTACGAAGCCAACCTTCTTCTTCCTGCCCCGGCCGGGGCCTTTGGGCTTCCTCTTCGGAGGTGGTGGTCTCCTCCTTGGAGGTGTCGGCAATACTTGATCTCCAGCAATCACAACACCTTCGGCATTTGCTACTCCAACACCGTCCACGACGGTGCCTGGTGCTAGCGCCTCGGTCGAAGCAGTCTCTTCCTCCACTATTTCTCCCTCAACGGTCTGGCCCTCAGGCACTAGGACATCCAGCACTGTAACATTTCCGGAAGCATCAATTTTTCTGACCTTTGTCTTCCTCATCTGGCCGGTGCTGCCAACCACTCCGGTGGCCCCGCTATAAACCGAGGGGAGGCCTTTCCTCCTCTTAGCCAGAAATTCGGGTTCCGGTCCCTCGAGATGTTTTGGCACGACCGCCCACCGCTTTGCGACGAAGCCTGTATCAATGTCTCCTTCAGCATCCTCTTCTTCTCCCGGCTCTTTCTCGTCCTCTAGCGGCGGAGGAGCGGCCTTGTTGACTTGGCCCATTCTCGCCGCTCTAAGCAGGGCTTGACTCATGGGAGAGTACAAATTCGCGTCTCTCGGCATGGGCAGCTCGGGCCATCCCACTTTACCTCTATTGTTGACACTTACGGTATCGCGTTGAGGTGCTGCGCTGACGGTGACTGGCGCTTTACGCCAATGGCGCACAGGCAGACCATCAAAGACATCATGATCGATTTGAGTCCGAGTGGAGCGGGCACCGACGCGATTATTCCGGTACTATTCGCGGTCAGCACCAGTCTTTCAGATTGCGACTTTGGCAATACAGAAAGTAGAGGGTTGAAGTGATATGCCTCGTGATAAGGAGTCCTTAACGAAGGATACATTGTAATTCACGGGATCGACAGAGATAGAAAAGCGGCCTTTGGCTCGAGGGCTGACATGGAAAGCGAGAATCTGACTTACTGGAGCCATCGACCACGACCTAGGTTCAACGTGGAAGGAGCGACATCGAGAGTCTCAATTCGAGCGAAAAAAGAAAAAAGGTTGTCGAGGAAGGCGACACTTACTCAGTACCGTACGGAAGTACTGTACAAATACAATGCTCGATCGTCGCGTGGGCCGTAGGGCGGGGGTCGGAGAAAGGTTGAAGGTTTTGCCGGGCGAGCAGTCCTCGGCGCTTGTTAGTCACGTGACTCCCATAATGTCCCCCGTTGACAAATTGAACACGAGAGAGAGTAAGGTATCGGTATCCTACAAACCAATATCAAGTACGGAAGGTGATCTACAACCTGCAGAAAAGCTGGGCGGCCGCTCCCTCCCCCCCCCCCTCTCTCGGGTGGTCTGGACGCTTGAATGACGCCTCGCACTGCAAGTGTCCTAAAGGTGCGAGGAGGCTGTCGTCTACTCGTCTTGGACCAGTAGCCATGGGCGGCACCCTACTCGATGCGTACTACGTACACTTGCATGCTTGACACTCAGCCCCAGAAAGAATACTACTGTGGCTGATTTCCATGTTTTTCTGTGTCACGTGCGTCACCTCTGCCTTATCATCATCGGCGTCTACAGCCTTGTCCTCCTTCCATCCTTATGTCTGCCTGTCCTCGCCCTTGTTTCTCCCATCTTATGCCAC